>OBJE01000006.1_pt1 | contig 289216 bp, 249 predicted proteins | sample 1519681 | NCBI WGS metagenome assembly OBJE01 (sample SAMEA3888898, study PRJEB22519) | human gut metagenome | biome: human gut; feature: human-associated habitat; material: faeces | place: Denmark | collected 2011 | reverse complement strand
TCGTTTTTGTTTATATAGAGTGATTGAAACGTCGCAGATTGCGGCGTTTTTCTTTTGGGAAAGTTCGTCAAATTTGCCGTTCCCGGTGTTGTAGGTAGTAAGGGATAAAGTTTCGTAGCAAGCATAGGAAAAGAGTACCCTTTTCCGTATTTTCGCCCTCCCGTCCTGCGGTGCGTCGGTTGAAAATTGCTTGTTGGGAAGTGTCCCAAACCCTCGGAACGGAAAGGAGTGATTGCATGAATGGACGCAAAAGAAAAGTACAAATCAAATTCTATGTAACAGAGGAAGAACGGGCATTGATTGAGCAGAAAATGAAGCTCGTCCCCACCCGGAACATGGCGGCGTATCTTCGCAAGATTGCCATTGACGGGTATATCATTCAGACAGACCATAGCGATATAAAAGGCATGACAGCAGAGATACAGAAAATCGGGGTCAACATCAATCAGATTGCAAAGCGTGTCAATGCGACAGGCAGCGTTTACCAAGAGGACATAGAGGAAATAAAGGGGGTGCTTGCGGAGATATGGCGGTTACAAAGATTAAGCCTATTAAAAGCACGTTGAGCAAAGCCCTTGACTATATCCAAAACCCGGATAAAACAGACGGGAAAACGCTTGTGTCCTCCTTTGGGTGCAGCTATGAAACGGCAGATATTGAGTTTGGATTTACGCTTGCACAAGCCATAGATAAGGGAAACAATCTCGCCCACCATTTGATACAGTCCTTTGAGCCGGGAGAAGTAGATTATGAGAAAGCCCACGAAATCGGAAAGCAGCTTGCCGACGCGGTAACAAAGGGACAGCATGAATACGTCTTAACTACCCACATAGACAAAGGGCATATCCATAACCATATCATTTTTTGTGCGGTCAATTTTGTTGACTACCATAAGTACAATTCCAATAAGCGCAGTTACTACGGCATACGGAACATGAGCGATAAGCTGTGCCGGGAAAACGGGCTGTCTGTTGTCGTTCCGGGCAAAGGCAGCAAGGGAAAAAGCTATGCAGAATATCAAGCGGAAAAGGTCGGTACAAGTTGGAAAGGCAAGCTGAAAATTGCCGTTGATACGCTTATCCCCCAAGTAGCAAGTTTTGAAGAATTGTTGCAGCGGTTACAGGCAGCGGGTTATGAGATAAAGCCGGGAAAATATATCTCCTGCCGCGCTCCCGGACAGGAACGCTTTACCCGTCTGAAAACTCTCGGTACAGATTATACAGAGGAAGCCATAAGAGAACGGATAGAGGGCAAACGCACAAAGGCAGCGAAAGCTCCCAAAGAGCAGCGCGGCGTATCGCTGCTTATTGACATTGAAAACAGTATCAAGGCACAAGAGAGCCGGGGCTATGAACAGTGGGCGAAAATCCATAATCTGAAACTGGCTGCAAAGACTATGAATTTCTTGACAGAACATAAGATTGAGCAGTACGCAGATTTAGTCAGCCGGATTGAGGAAGTAAATGCGGAAAATGAAAAGACAGCAGACGCATTAAAGAGCGTGGAAAAGCGTCTTGCAGATATGGCGGTGCTGATGAAGCACGTTACTACCTACCAAAAGACAAAACCTGTCTATGAAGCATACCGCAGGGCAAAGGATAAGGACGCATACCGGGCAAAGCAGGAAAGCAGTCTGATACTCCATGAAGCGGCAGTAAAGACACTGAAAGCGGCGGGCGTTACTAAACTCCCCAATCTTGCCGCCATGCAGGAAGAATACGGGAAACTACAAGCGCAAAAAGAAGCCCTTTACGCTGATTATGGCAAGCTGAAAAAACAGGTCAAGGAATACGACGTTATCAAACAGAACATAGACAATATTTTGCGGCAAGGCAAAGAGCCGGAACGGAAGAAAGGAAAGGAACGGGAATAATTATGAAAATGGTTGGTATTACACCATGTTACAGAATAACATTAGAAAATGGCAGTTATGGCGTAGAAACTTATATTAACGCAGACAGTAAAATCCAAATTACTTTTGAGGACGGAAATACACTTATCGGATATATAGAATGTGTGGAATATGGAACTTATTCCGATGAAAATGATACTCTGGTTATAAGGGGAGAGAATGGAGAGCTGTATATCCTATTGGAAAACCGAATAAAGGATATAGAAGAACTGCACGAATAAAGTAAAAGAACAGGGCGCAGACAGCCAACAAAAGACTGTCCGCGCCCTGTTTTATGTAGGTGCGTTTTTGGTATCTGTTACGCAATAGAACGTCATTTTTAGGGGATAAGGTATAAAACCCTTGCCGCGTCATTTTCAAGCACTGAAAGCCCCGTAAATCAAGGCTTTTTTTGCCCCTACTACGTAACAAGGGCGCGCCGTTTTCTCATGCGCTCCGCTGCCTGTCTGCGGGTAATACGCTTCCGGCAGTCCGGGCAGTATTTGACGCTGTTAGAGGTGGACGCAAAAGAAGTTCCGCACTCGGTACAACGCTTTTTATCCTCGGTCTTGAAAAGCTCTGCATACAGCAGCTTATCAAGGGGCAATACGGCGGTCTGAAACCATTTGCAAAGAAGCGAATAGGAAATAAGCTGCGGGCAGACACATTCCTCCCCGTCGTCCAGTAAAATACAGTGTCCGTTATCGCAGTTGCAGCACTCCTTTTTTATAAGGCTGTTGACTTTCCGGCTTTGGGGTGGTGTAAGCCGCTTTATCCCGGTCATACCTCATCAGCGGCGAAAATAGCAAGCTCCGCATACTCATTTTCTGTCAGAGGTGCGATTTTCGCAAGGGTGCGTTTCGCCAGTTCCCGCATATCCTCGTCCATGAACGGCAGCGCAGCGTTGATGTTTTCTGTAAGCCCACGTTTGCCGTCCTCATTGTAAATGCTCAACAGGTTTGTTTCTTCAACTGTCAGTCTAATCATGCTCATACCTCCAATTCGTGATTTTTTGATTTTACAGCCGCCTTTTTCGGGGCGGCTTTTCTTTTGTCAGCGGCAAGCTGCGCCCGGATTGAGGGGCGCACCCTGCGAATATCTGTGCCCCGGTTTTCATTTTTATCAATCAAGGCGTATGTTCCATGTCTGCCCTCGATTTTGGAAAAGGAAAGTGTCTTATAGGGCAACATGGAAAACAGACGGTCGGTGTCCTTAGAGGACGCAAGCTGCATAAATGTCGGGGACAGCTCCACCATGAAATGTGTCCTATTAGGGCTATTGGGCGTGTCCCTGCGCTTCATTTCCTGCACAATGCGCCGCGCTTCGGCTTCAATCAGCCCAGCACGCAGGGCGGCGGTATGTTCCTTGAAGTCGCCCGGTGTCAGTTTATCCCGTTTTTGCTTTTCTTCCCGTAAAAGGAATTGTAGCGCGTCCGGGTCGTTGGGTACTGCTTCAAAGTGTTCAAACTTCCCTAAAGAAGTATCGGGATTTCCGTTAAAATGCTGTCCGGCGGGTATCTCCCTTGTCCCATGCTCATAAATCAACTTGACTGTGTCGGCGGCAAGCGCATTGTCCTTAACGCGCTCATACTGCCTTGCATAGTCAAGCTCATAAAGATTGCCTTTGATTTTCCCGCGCTCCCTGCCCGTCAGCTCGACGGCATAGGCAAGAACGCAGTCGCAGGTCTGCTCTTTGTAAAAACACCATGTATTGTGGGCGGCGGTATCCTTTAGGAACACGTCGCGCTCCTTAAAACAATGCGTCCCGGACGGGCGGCAAAACCATAGCAGCGTCTTATCCTCTCTGTTAGGGCTTGCCGCTGCTTTTGCGATAATCTCCTTGTCAATGTCAAAATCACTTTGGAAAAATCCTGTATTCTGCCGCATGATAGCGTCAAGAGAAGCGAAAATATCCACGTTTTCAAACTTATTCATGCGTCAGCTCCTTTCCAAATCCTGTGTTTTCTGTTTTGCCTGTTTCTTCGGTGTCTGTTCTTTCGCTGCTTTAAGCTGCGCCCGGATAGAGGGCTTCTTTTCCGTTTTTGCTGCCTTGCCACGTTCCTTGTCAGCCTTGACAGTTTCCGCAAGGTCAACAAGGGAAATGGTTTCTCCTGTCTTTACCTTTGCTTCCAATTCTGCGACGGTCGGGGTGTTGTTTATCTGCCCGTCAATCATGTTGTAGTTTTGCTCGGTGGTCTGCTCGGCAGTTTTCAGATAGTTTTCCGGCTGCAAAAATTCCGGCACTTTCTTATAACCGAAGCTGTCTACATAGTGGGCGGTGTCCTGCCCGTTCTGATGAAGCACCACCACGTCGGAAACGGAAAGGCTGTGTCCCTTAAAATCTTTCGGGTGGTCGATATTAAAGCGGGTGTAAATATCTTCAAGGGAAGTCCCCGGCGTAAGAGGTGCGGAATAGACAAGGGCATAGTTTTTCGGGTCTACCCGGTGTCCGGCGGCAATCAGACGGTCGTAAGGCTCAAAACGCAAGTCCCTTGTTTCGTCCCCGCCTTTTATCTGATAAATGGAAAAGGTGTCTTTGTCCTGTGGGGCTTCCTGCTCCGGCTGCTCCTGTGCGGGTTGTTCCTGTGCAGCTACCTTTTGCTGCCGGATATGCGCCCGCTGTAACTCGGTAGGCTTTTCCCCGGTAAGGGGAGCAATCGCTTTCACATAATCAGCCGCATAGTAGGCGTTACTGGTAAGCTGCCGCTGCCATGCCCCGGCTTTTGGCGACCAACGGAAGCCATTACTTTTTAAGGCTTCCCGCGTGGCTTCGTCCGGCTTATCCTCAAAGAAGATTTGCAGTCGGTTCGCTTCGGTGTTTGCTTCCACCTTGCCGCCGTCAAATTCCCAACCTACAAAACCGATTTCTTTTTGCTGTGAAAGGGATTTGATACGGTCTTTCACGCGCCGGATTTCTGCGCTGTTGTTGGATAACGCCCAAGTCGCAAAGGGCTTGTCCTCCAAATGCCAACTGCTCGCCATGTCTGCTTTCAATTTTTCCAGTTCCTCCGGCGGTAAATGCGGGCAGCCGTCAAGGGTCTTATGCTTACGGTAATAGGCGTTTACGGCTTTCATGGTTTCCTGTGATTTTTCAAGGCTTTCCAGTTTCTTTTCTAACTTCTGTACTGCCTGCGGGTCGTCTGCGCTGATACCGCCCATGCCGGTACTGCGGATTTTATCAAGAAGCCCTTGTATGTCCTGCCATTCCCGGTAATTGCTGTCGCGGGCTGCGTTCTGCTTTTCTTTCTTCCTTGTGGGGAAGTTAGAGCCGCCCGCAATCAGGATAGAGGGAACACGCGCGTCAATCTCATAGCCTTTATTCATGTTCGCCGCCAGTTTCCGGGCATAGGTGTCAAGCAGGCTGTCGATTTTCTCATGGTACATCGGGTCTACCCGCTGTTTCTGCCTTTCTGCAAGTTGTACGGCTTCATCTACATAGTGCCTGTATTCAGCCGTCGCGCTGCCTTGCTTATAATCGGAAAAACTGTTCATATCCTTTGCACGTTTGGCGGCAGCTTCATTGATAGTATAATAAGGGGCGGCGGGTGCAGCCTGTTCCGGCTGTGCTTCTTTTTCCTGTACCGGGGCTGTTTCTTCGGGAAGCTCCGGCGCGGCTGCTTTTGTTTCGGGCTGTTTGGCGGCTTCCTGTGCGGGCTGTGCCTGTTCGGTGGTCTGTTCCTTATCCTGTGCCTTTTGGATTTCTGCAAAATGTCCGTCTATGGTATCAATCAGATTTGCGGCGGTGCTGCGGATTGTTTCAAGAGAGCCTTTCAGTTCTGCAAGTTCTTTTCCGCTGCTCCACCCGGCGATATACCCAAAAGAATAGTCCGACGTATCAAGCCCGTAATGTTGGCAGACCGCATAGGCGACGCTTTCCGCCTGTACCTCGCGGGTGCGGCGGTCGGGGCGTTCCGGCATGGCAAGGGCGGTATCATGCAGCGTGGCGTGGGCGATTTCATGGATTGCGGTCTTGATATTCTGCAATTCGTCCATGCCCTCGTTGATGAAGATACGCTTTTCCTCATAATTGCAGCGTCCTTTTACGCCGCCGCTTAGTGCTTCAAATCCCATAGCAAACGGGGAAGTCTTTTCAAGGGCAGCGAAAAAATCCTTGTATTGTTCCACGTTGCCCGTAAGCTCATAGGTAAGGGCAGGAAGTTCTTTTCCCTCGGTCTGTGAAATATCAAAGACAGATACTACACGAAAAGCGGGTATCTTGATTTCTTTTTCTTCGGTAACAGGTTTTCCGTCCTTATCGAAAACAGGCTTTTGGGTGTCCGGGTCGATTTTTTCCACCTGCTTCTTGACGGTAAACGGGGACGGTGCAAGTATCTTGATAGCTTTTTCTCCGGGCTTTACATGGCGGTCAAATTCCTTTTCCCATTGTTTATAGCCTTTCACAAGATTGCCGCCCTGCATGGCGATAAGGATTGTATTGTTAAGGCTGTAATCATGGAATTTTGACATGGTACGCAGATAATCGGCGTAACGGTCGCTTTCATACAGTCCTAAAATTCCCTGTTCCAGTCGGTCGGTAATCTCTTTCATTTTATCGGCGGGCTTTTCAGAAGATAGGATAATCGGGAGAACCGGGGGCTGCTCTGTGGCGGCGGTTTGTATGGCTGCGGAAGCGTCAAGGTCTGCCTGTTCCTTTTCCTGTACTGGCGGCTGCGGCGTTACCCGGTATTCCTCCGGCACGTCGCGCCCGTCGTACCACTGTGTAAAGGTGTTGCGGTTATTGTAGATATAGCCCTGCTCGGTAAAGCTGCCCCCGTCATTGATAGCAGCGTCCCGCCCGTATTCCTCATACATGAAATATTTTTTTGCTTCTTCGGGCAGCTCCAACTCGTCCAGTTCTTCAATCAGATAATGCCCGTAATCTTCCTCACTCTGTACGGACGGGTAAAGCCAGTAACAATCAAGGTTTTGTGCAAGGTTGATAATATCCTGCAAGTCCCTTGTATGGTCGCCGTATTCCATAGCTGCAACAAATTTTTCCCGGTCGTCGTCAAACTGCATTTTCAAAAGTTCGCTCAAATAGTTCAGTTCGTCAAGGCTTTCAAGCTCGGTCAATTTTCCTGCCAGTCCTGCAATAGAGGACTGGTATTCTGTGATATGCAGCTCCCCGTAGTTTTTGCCGTCTATCCCGATACGGTCAAAGACTTCTTTCAAATGCTCGGCAGTCGTGGGGAATGATACCCATTCGCCCGCAGGTCTGCCCTCGGTGTACTTTCCAAGATTAGAAAGATACCCGCTTAAAATCGTTTCTACCATGCGTTCGCTCCTTTCGTTTTCAATCATACGGTGCATAAGTTCGTAGTCCTCCATGCTCATGCTCCCGTCAAAAATATAGGGGTCGGGTTCTTCGCCGTCCCGGTAGGCTTTTTCAGAGAAAGGAAGCCCCGCAGCGTGGGCGGCGGCTCTTGCTTCCTCGATAAGCTCCGGCGGCAGCCTGTCGTCGTGGGCTTCGATAAATTCCCCGATATTGCTATATCCGTTTTCGTAGTGGCGGCGCACCCCGGCGGTCAGCTCGTCAAGGTTCATATCCTCGCCAAGATAGCCGGAATAATAGCCGTTTACCACAACGGCGGCAGGGTCAGCCTGTTTGATTTCTTCCATGCGGCTTCTGTCCTCCGGGTAAATGTAGTCGCTCATTTCAAGGTGGAAATATTCGGCGTTCCAAGAACGTCCCGTTTTCCAAAACGCCACCCAAGCGATACCGTCCCTTAATTCTTCTTGATAGTCCTTTACGGTGTCCCGTAAACTTGCCATGTGTAACCTCCTTTCTTCGGTTTCAGAGGGTAAAACCCTCCATAAAACAGAGGGTTTGGGAAACTTCCCAACAAGCAAAAATCCCCGCCGTTCTCGGTAGAGAAAGCAGGGATTTTACGGAAAAGGGTACTCTTTTCCTATGCTTGCTATTCAGTTATTTCTTCTTCGACAGTTCAATGCGGTAGTTGACATATTTCCCGCCTGTATCAGCCAATACGATAGTTCCGTCGTAGGTTTTGCCCGTCTTTGGGGAATAGAGCTTTTTCACATTTACTTTGCCGGATTGTAAGAGTGCAGCGGCAATTTTGGGGGTAAAGGTTACTTTTCGTTCTTCAAAGAAACGGTCATTTTTCCACATGGTAAAGCTACATTCCTTATTGCTGCAATAGTAGTTTTTCTTTCCCTCATAGACAGGAGAACCGCAGCGGGGGCAGCTTCCCAACGCTTCCCGTTCCGGCTTGAACATCTGCGCTTTATCATCAGAAAGAAACGGATAGGTCTTTACCAGTTCCCGCGCCATATCCTCGATACCCTCCATAAATGCGGCGGGGTCTGCCTTGCCTTTGGCAATCTGCGTCAGATTGTTTTCCCATTCTGCGGTAAGCTGCGGGCTTGTCAAGGTGTCCGGCAGGACACACACAAGATTGATACCGTCCTTTGTGGGAAGTAGCTGCTTGCCTTTTCGCTCCACAAAGCCGCCCTTTACCAGTTTTTCAATGACGGCGGCGCGGGTGGCGGGAGTTCCAAGCCCTTTGCGTTCTGCGTCCGGGTCGGTGTCCTCACTTCCGGCGCGCTCCATAGCAGAGAGCAGCGACGCTTCGTTGTGAGGTTTTGGCGGTGTTGTGTCATGCTCCGTTACCTTTGCCGTCGGATTTTCAAAGGTCTGTCCCTCGGTAAATGGCGGCAGGGTCTTTTCTGTGTCACTGTCTGCGTCGTCCGTTTCGGGCTTGTTCTTTAAGGCTGCCCTGTATCTTCGGTCAATCTCTTTCCACCCGTCGGACAGCACCGTTTTTCCCCTTGCGATAAAAGACTGTCCGGCACATTCAAAAACTGCTGTAACCGCTTCAAAGGTATGCGGTGCAGCGGTCGCCATGAGCAGACGCGCCCCGGCAAGGGTAAGGATATTCCTTTCGCTTTCCGGCAGCGTGGCAAGGTCGGTCTTTGCAAGCTCCATAGTCGGGATAATGGCATGGTGGTCTGATACCTTTTTACTGTTCAGCACCTTTCCAAGCTCCGGCGTGAAGTCTTTTCCCGCCATAAAAGAAAATTTCCCACAAAGCAGCTTGATAATGCCCGCCGCTGTGTCGCTCATGTCGTCGGTCAGAAATGCGCTGTCTGTTCTCGGATAAGTAAGAAGTCTTTTTTCATACAGAGATTGTGCAAGGTCAAGGGTCTGCTTTGCGGTATAACCGAACAGGCGGTTTGCTTCCCTCTGTAAAGAAGTAAGGTCAAAGAGCTTCGGCGGGGCTGCGGTCTTTTTCTCTTTCACAAGGGAAGCACAGACTGCTTTTGACACTTCGCAAGCAGCTTTCAGCTTGTCAGCTTCGGAACGGTCAGATAGTTTTTCGCTTGCAGCTTCCGCGCCGGATAAGACAAGGCGCACATGGTAGTATTTTTCTTTCTTAAATGTGGTAATCGCTGCGTCCCGGTCAACAAGCATTTTTAAGGTCGGGGTCTGTACGCGTCCCACGTTCAAGGTATGATTGTAAAGGACAGAGAAAAGGCGGGTGGCATTGATACCGATTAACCAGTCAGCCTTTGCCCTGCACAATGCGGAAGCAAAGAGCGCGTCGTATTCCTCGCCGTTCTTCAGACGGGAAAAGCCCTCTTTGATTGCGCTGTCCTCCATAGAAGAAATCCAAAGGCGGCGCATAGGTTTCTTGCAGCCCGCCATTTCATAGACAAAGCGGAAAATGAGTTCGCCCTCGCGCCCCGCGTCGCAGGCATTGACGACTTCGGAAACGTCTGCCCGGTGCATAAGCTCTTTTAGGGTTTTGAATTGCTTTTCCTTGTCAGAAGCAACGGTGTACTTCCATTCCTGCGGCAAAATCGGTAAGCTGTCATAGCTCCACTTTTTATATTGTTCCCCGTAGGTGGCAGCTTCCGCAAGCCCTACCAAATGTCCCACGCACCAAGAAACGATATAGCCGCTTCCTGTGAGAAATCCGTCTTTCTTTTCCTTTGCCCCCAGTACGGCAGCGATTGTCTGTGCCACACTGGGCTTTTCTGCGATAACTAAAATCAAATATAAGTTCCTCCTTTCAGCGTTCCGGCTCGGTTTTCTTTTTCTCCTGTACCTGTTTCAGACAGTACCCCACACAAGGGGACTGTCCCTTGTAAGGGCAGGAAGCACAAGCAGGGGGATAAGGAACAGGCGGCGCATTATCACGCCGCCCGTTCGGTTTCTGTATCATCATCTTTTCAAAGGGATTGTTGGTAAACAGGGTCATAGGGTTTCTTCCTCCGTTTCTTCATCTTCGGGAGTTTCCCCGGTATCTGCTTCCGGCTCGTCCTCGTCGTAGTCCTCAAATTCAAAATCTTCAAGGTCGGTATCGCCCTTTACATTCTGCTTCGGCTTTAGAAACTTAAAGTAGTAGAACGCTGCGCCGCCACCAAGCAGGGCAAAGAGGACTAAGGCAAGCACCACACCGGGATTGCCGCCTTTTTCTTTCAGTTCTTCCGGCTGCTCCGTTGGTGTTGGGGTAGGTTCTTTGCCTGTGCAGCCTGTCATACTGGTAACACATACCGGGCAGGACGTGTTTACCTTTCCGACTTCGCATTTTTCCGTACAGTTACAGATTTCCGGCTTTTTGGCAGCTTCGCCGTTTTCGGTCAGTGCCATAAGGTCGGCTTCGTCCACTTGATTTAGGAAATGTACGGTCTGTTCGCCCTCGGCGGCGCGGTCAATGAGGATATAGAAATAGTTGCCGCCTTTGGTGGTAACAGTGATAAGTTGCTTATTGCCGCCGTAATCGTCAACCAGTGTAGCGTTTCCCTTTGGGGTAAGGGGCGGCGTTTCCTCTTTTTCCTCCACAACTACATTACTGTCGTTGGTCGCGTCCCCGGCGGGCGGCTCTGTGGCTGCGCCCTGTGCATAGGCAGGGACAGAAAAACCGCCCATAAGGATAAGGGCGGCACAAAGGGCAGTCATGGTCTTTTTCAGTTTATTCTTCATCTGCATTTTCCTCCTGTTCGTTTTCTTCTGCGGGTGCGGCAGTCATGCCGGGAATACCGCCGCCGGACAGCATAGCGTTCAGTTCCTGCGGGGTCAGACGCATAGCTCGTACAAGCTGCACGATTTCAAGGTTTTCCGCTTCGGTTTTCTGCGCTTCCAGTCCTTTTAACTTGTTCTGATACTCTGTGATTTTCTCGCGGGTCTTTGCGATTTCCTTATTGATACGGTCGATTTTATTGTTTGCCATAGGTCATTTCTCCTTTCTTTTTTTGGGCTGCTTTACCAGTTCATCAGCCCGTAGCCTTTGATACATTGATAGTTAAGGTCATAGCTCTTTATCTTGCAGGCGTCGCCGGAATTGCCCTCAACGGTATAGACGCGGCTGCCGTCCCTGCCAAGCACAAGCCCCACATGGTCGGCAACACCGTCTAAATCCCAATCGAAAAAGATAGCGTCGCCCGGTGCGATATTCTCATAGCCGCGTGCGCCCCATTGTCCCCTTGACTGAAACCAAGGGACACCCTGCCATTCGCAGCCCGCAAATCGGGGTTCGCTTTTTCCGGCTTGATTGTAGCACCATGATACAAAACAGGCGCACCATTCCACGCGGCTGTTAAAGCCGTACCAAGACCAGTAAGGGTAGCCGCCCACGTTTCCGACTTGCTGTTTTGCAAGTTCCATAAGCTCTTGATTTCCGGGGCGCGTACCGTTTACAAACTCCACGCCGCTTAAATCCTCAGACGGGCTTCCGTCGGGAGAACCGCCGCCAAAAATCAGCGGTTTGTTGCCGCTTGTTTCCAAGTACACATGAAACATTTCAAGCTGCTGTGGCGTAAGAAGTTCCTCCGCAAGCTCGGAAATCAGCTTATTTGTCAGTTTCACATTCAAGATGTAATACTCATAAGGGACTTCCTCGGTGGTGGTTTCCCCGGTTTCCGGGTCGGTACTTGTTTCGGTGCGGTAGCGTATTTCCACTTCCTCGGTCAGCGTCAAGGTGTACTGCATGGAAAAGATACGTTCAAGCTCTGCCTGTGCGCTCTGCGGGGTGTAGCTCTGCAAGAGGGCGGTCAAATAAGACGCAAGTTCGTGGGGGTTATGCCCGATACTGTCAAGGTCGTAGCGGTATTCATCATAGCCGGGGTGGGTGCTTTCGATATTGTCAATCTCACTTTGCAGCCCGTTTTCCAATGCGGCATAGTTGTTTTCAACTGCCACAAGGTCGCTGTCCTCGGATGTGTAGGAAGTGCCAAGCACCCCGTTTGTCAAGCCCGAAAACATAGCCCCGCAAGAGGACAGCCCTGCGGAAATCATAATAAAGAGAAGCAGCGCGGCAACTGCAATCAAAATGCCCGCCGGGTGTCTTGCCGCAAATGCGGCGGCTTTCCTCGTTTCCTCGGCGGTTTTCTTCGCCGTCTTTCTTGTGGCTTCCGCTGCGGCTTTTGCCCCTCCTTTCTTTGCCGCCTTTGCATACTGGCGTTTTATCTGCTGTTTCTGCATGAAACGGGAAAGCGGGTTAGAAGTAAGCTGCGGGTTGTCGTGCAGGGTTTTGTGATACTGGAAGTTGACGTTTGCCTTAAATGCTGCCTTTTCTGCCTTTGCCGCTTCCCGGTAAGGTTTCAGCTTATGGCTGCGGTAGCCCTGTTTTAACTTCCGCGCCCCGTATTTCGCGCCGCGCTCGGCAAGTTCCTCCGATTTATGCGCCCCCTCAACGCCGGAATTGTCCTTTTCAACGGAATGTATCTTGTTGTGGACGAAAATCCCTGCTTCCTGTGCGGGGCGGGACAGCGGGTTTCCTTTTTTGCCGCCGGGTATCGGTTTTTCCTGTTCTTCAAAGTGAAGTCGGGTCTTTGCCTTTCCTGCGGCTTCGTCAAAGGTGCGCTCCTTAACCAGTTTCTTTTGCTTCGGGATAGCTGCCTTTGCTGCGTCCAGTCGGTCAGCGGCTTTGTTTGATTTCTCAATATAGCATTCCAGTTCCGGGACGGCAAGTTCTTCCTCGGTAAACTGCAAGCGGGAAGATGTTGTTTGTACGGTAACTTCCTCCTGTGCTTTATGTACCGCTTTTTTACTGGCTCTGCGGGTCTGTGCTGCTTCGATATGCTCCATAACGCGCTCTGCTGTGGCGGTGTCCCTTGCGGGGGAAGCTCCCGGTGCGTGGGGTAACGGGGAAGTTTGGGACGCTACACCTTGAAGCTGCGTCCCGTCCTGCGCCGCTTGCTGCTCCGGGGACTTTTGAAAATCCGCGTCCTGTTCCCGTTTACTGATACGCTCGGCGGTCTGCTGTGTTTCGTTTACCTCAATAAGCCCGTCGCGGGTCATTTTCTGTGTGATTTTATCGCGGGATTTATATTGCTTCATGGTCTGCACCTCACTTTCCGCTTTCGGAAACTTCCTCCGGCTTCGTTGTCATTACCCTGTAAAGCTCGGTATCTTTCGGGAAGCGGTCTACAAAAGGCAGCACCACATTTCCATAGAAGATAAGCCCCTCGCCCGCTTCGGTGTGGGTAACATACTTCATCTGCTGCGGGGAAATATTAAGCTGCTTTGCAAGGATAGTACGGTCGCCCTGCGCTTGATTGAGCATGAGGACAAAATCGCTGTTCTCAAAGATATTTTCCACCTCGCGGCTTGCCAAAAGGTCTTTGACGTTCTGCGTAATGGCTGTTGGGATACCGCCCCATTTACGGAAACGCTTCCAAATCTCCACGCTGTAAGCGGCGGTCTGTTCCTCTTTTAAGAGCAAGTGAAATTCGTCCATATAGTAGCGGGTCGCCTTTTTCTCTGCCCGGTTTATCGTTACCCTGTTCCATGTCTGGTCTTGCACAATGAGCATACCTAACTTTTTAAGCTGCTTTCCAAGCTGCTTTATATCAAAGCAGACAAGGCGGTTAGAAAGTTCCACGTTGGTTCTGTGGTTGAATACGTTAAGGCTGCCGGAAACATACAGCTCCAATGCCGCCGCGATACGGGCAGCTTCCGGCTCCGGCTGTCTTAACAGCTCGTCGTAAAGGTCGCCCAAGATAGGCATTTTTGCCGGGTCGGGGTCTGCAAGGAACGGGCGGTACACATTTCTTACAGCCCTGTCAATGACGGTCTTATCGACAGGCTGCAAACCCTCCTTGCCTCCGATAACAAGCTCGCAAAGGGAAAGGATAAAATCACTTTTCAGCGCAAGGGGGTTGTCGTCCTCGCTGTAATTAAGGTTTATGTCCATAGGGTTTACATACTGGGGCTTGCCGTCAATGCCCCTGCCCGTAGGGGAAAGACGTATCACTTGCCCATTAAGACGCTGCACAAGGGAAAAATACTCGGCTTCCGGGTCGCAGATGATAATGTCGTCGTCGGTAATGAGGAAAGCATTTGTCATTTCCCTTTTTGCCGCAAAAGATTTTCCGCTTCCCGGCGTTCCCAATATAAGCCCGTTGGGATTTTTGAGCTGCTTTCTGTCGCAGAGTATCATGTTGTTAGAAAGGGCGTTCAAGCCATAGTACAGGGCTTGCCCCGTCTGAAAAAGCTCCTGCGTGATAAAGGGAATGAAAATAGCGGTGCTTGATGTGGTAAGCCCCCGTTGTATCGGGATAAGGTTTTCCCCAATCGGCACACTGGATAAAAGCCCTGCTTCCTGCTGATAGTCAAGGCGTGTCAGGCGGCAGTTGTATTTCTGTGCGATACCCGCCGCAGCGAAAATATCATTTTCCAGTTTCCGCTTCGTGTCTGCCATGTTTACCACAAGGAACGTAAGGAGAAACATTCGCTCGTTGCGGCTCTGTAAGTCCTGCAACAAGTTCTTTGCTTCGCTGCCAAAGGTGGCAAGGTCGGACGGGATTATATCCATGTCATAGCCGCTTCTAACCGCTTTTTTCTGTTCCTCAATCTTCATCTTGTCAAGGTCTGTGATTTTGCGCTTAATGGTCTTGATTGCTTCCGACTGGTCGATACTGCGGATATGTAAATTGACGATTACCCCTGTTTCCAAGTCCAGTATGTCGGCAAGCATACGGTCGTTAAGCTCCGGCGCAAGGATTTCAAGGAAGCTCGCCGCGCCGATTTTCTTCCCCATGCGGAAATATCTGCCCTCGCCAAAACGGAAAGAGGACGGGGCGATAAAATCCTTTGTAGACAGCCCCGACGGGGTAAGCCAGTCAAAGGAAAAGGAGAACGGCTCGCCCTCCGGGTGGAATACCCCATGCAGCACCTTTAAGCGTTCATAGCCGGATAAGGGGCGGGCGGTTACGCCAAGCACCTTGAAATTGTTAAACACGTCGGTTTCGATACGGGAAAGTCTTGATTTTGCAGCCGCCTTGTTATCGGCTTCAACGGTAAAGGTAATGTATTTGTGCTTCACAAGCCCGTTGTTGCCTTTACTAAGCTGATTTTTCAGCATATCCGAATACTCGGTGCGGATAGAGTTAAAAGCGTCCTCCTGTGCCGGGATAGTGATAGCTTTTTCTGCCTGTTCCCGCTGCGTCCCTTGATTGATGAAAGAAAGCTGCACGCTCACGCTCGCGTCAAAGTAGTTGAGGAAATCGCACCAGTTTTCAAAAATGGCGGTCTTATCGTCTGCCTGTGCAAGCTGATAATTGATGTCCTCGAACACGACGCACTTTGAATATCTCTTTTCCGTAACCTTGCAGATACCGTCCGGGTACATGGCAAGGTAAGGAATGGTCTGCTGTGCGGTGCGGGCTTTGCCGTCCCCCTTTGCCTTTCGGATAGCTTCGGCAATCTGTTTCTTTTCGGCGCGGGTCAGCTTACGCCTGTTTCCTGCGGCTTCCCGCGTCTTTTTTGTTTGTCCTTTTGACAATCGCTGATACCTCCTTTTCAAGTTTTCGCTGCTTTTCCAAGACAGCGTATAGGTTTTCGGTTCTGTAAGGTCGCTCCTTTGGGCGGGTAAACTTTGTCTGAACGACATTTCTTACCACCACTTCAAGGGGCTGCCCATGTTTTTCATACATGGCAAGCAGGAAACAGGGGAGCATGACGACAATCATCGCCATAGCCGCAAGGTTTGTCCCTGCGCTGCCTTTGAGCAAAAAAAACAGCGGCAGTCCGATTAAGAGAGCCGCCGCAAAACAAACGATTTGCCGCTTTGTCAGATTGAAAGCGACTTTTGTTTTGACTTTGGAAAGGTCTTTGGGTACAGGTACATACGCCAAGAAAATACCTCCTTTCTGCCCTTAGTGGGCGTTGAATATGGATTTTGCCAGTGTGCCGGATTTGAACAGGGAAAAACAGAGGATAACCGTATAGGCGGCAAGGGAAAATACCGCGCTGTGCAGATTGTCTGCGATTATCATATCGTTTACCAGTACGGCGTAAATACCGACACATATCATAATGAGGAAGCCTTGAAAACCAAGAGCGAACAGCCCTTTTAGGTAGTTGTTTCCAATCTGTCCCCATTCTCTGTTGGTCATGGTCGCAAATGGAATAGGCGATACCGAACAGTAAAGGTAAATCTCTATCATTCTGCCGTAGAGGATAACGGTTATCAGTACGGACATGATTTTCATGCAAAGGCTTACAAGGCTTGTTTCAAGCACAAGTAAGAGCAGTTCGGGGATTTCCATATCTTCAAGCCCCTCCTGCATGGCGGCAAGGGCTTCGGCAACGTCGATATTCGTATCGCCGCCGATAACCCCCGCTGCGCCGGAAACGATATGCTGCGCCATATCAAAGACCGCCATTGTGATGTTGAACGTGTTGGTTACGATAAACACCGCGACAAAGGCTTTGAATATCCACTTAAAGAACATGAATGTTTCTATGTCGTGCATATTGTTCTTTTCCGTTACCATGCTGATTAGCTCGTAGCATAGGACATAGGTAATGACAAGCCCCGCAATCGGAACGATTACATTTTCAGAAAGGGTCTGTATCATGCTGAAAATATTTGCGTTCCAACCCTGCGGGGTCTGTCCTACCTCGTTTGCGATAGTCCCGACTTTTTCGTTTACGTCCCCGAACATAGTTGACAGATTACCGTTTATCGCTCCGATAAGGATTTCCTTTATCCATTCGTTAATCGCGTCAAGTATGCTCTGCATAGGCAGCTACCCGCGCTTAACCGAACAAGCCGGAAAGCAGAGGTACAAGGATAGTGCCGATAAGGGCAACGCCGCCGCCCGCCATGAGCTGCTTAATGCCCTGTGATTTTGCGCCCGGATTATCATTTCCGTAGCCCTCCAAGAGATTGATAACGCCCCAAATGCCAAGTCCTGCTCCAAGAGCGATAACCAAAGTCTGTAATACGCCGATTGCGCTGTTGAAAAATTCCATAAAACTCCTTTCTGCCGCAAATGCGGCTTGCCCGTAAAAGGGCATAAAAAACGGCGGTCAGTTTTCAAACTGCCGCGGTCATAAGTCCCCGCGCTGCCTAAATGTCTGCTGCGCGGCGGTATTCAGTTGTCAGTGTGGGCGATAGGAATTTTTGTAGGGGCGCGTATCATGCAAGTTGTCTTTTTCTTTGTTACTGCGTCAATTCCTCCTTTCTTTTCGCTGCTGCTCATACAGGGCTTCACACCGTTTCACAAACTGCCGGATAGCAGCCTGCCGCTGCTGTTCCCGTCGTTCAGCAATCGAAACAAGCCCGTTTATGGCTTCTGTGATTTTCTTGTCCTTTTTCTTTCTGATACGTCTATTCATGGTCGGTGTCCTCCTGCAAATCGCTTTCGCTGATTTCGTAGTAGTCAAATACTTCGTCCGGCTTCACAAGGGCGGGTCTGCGCCTTAAATGCTTTTCCATATCAAAAGTATTTTTCTTGTCATAGTCGGAAAGATATTTATAGTTGGGGTGCTTTGTAATGTCGTACTTATCAGAGAAGAACGGGCGCACCCCTCGTAGCTGTAAAATACATTTCCCGCCGTCCATAACCGCTATTTCATCTTCCGTCATAAGCTGCTTGCCTAACTTCTGATAGTTCAGCCCATGCGATACCTCGCGCCCCCGGTTCTCGGAAGTGTTGAAGCTGTCAATGGTTTCTTTCCCCAAGATTTCCGACATTTCTTTGAGGGTGGTTTTCTCCTTGCCGCCCAAGAACAGGGTGGTGTCGCAGTTGCCGGCTATGGTATCGGCGTTGTCCTTGTAAATGGCTTTTAGCTGCGACTGGCTCTGCAAAATGATTGAAGCGGAGATTTCCCGGCTTCGTATGGTGGCTATGAGCTTTTCAAACTTCGGTATCTGCCCGATATTTGCAAACTCGTCTAACAGACAGCGCACATGGACGGGCAGCCTGCCGCCGTATTCATCATCTGCCTTGTCGCAAAGCAGATTGAAAAGCTGCGTGTAAAGAATACTCACGACAAAGTTAAAAGTATCGTCGGTGTCGCTGATGATAACAAACAGGGCGGTCTTGCGGTCGCCTATGGTGTCAAGCTCCATTTCGTCGGTTTCCATAAGGTCGCGCAGCTCCTTAATGTCAAAAGGGGCAAGCCGCGCACCGCAGGAAATGAGAATAGAGCTTCGTGTCTTTCCCGCAGATAACAGGAATTTCTTGTACTGCCGGACGGCAAAGTGTTCCGGGTCTTTTTCCTCCAACCGTTCAAACATGAGGTCAACGGGGGACTGAAATTCCGGGTCGTCCTCGCGGGCTTCACTGGCATTTATCATTTCAAGCAGCGTCGTGAAGTTCTTTTCTTCCTCCGGGGCTTCGTACCAAATGTAGCCGATAAGGGCGCAGTAAAAGAGCCGTTCCGATTTTACCCAAAAATCCTCCCCGGCTTTTTCCCCGTCCCCTTTGGTGTTGGCAATCAAGGTATTTACCAGTTTCAAAATGTCTTTTTCGCTGCGGATATAGGCAAAGGGATTATAACGCATGGATTTCTTAAAATTTATCGTGTTCAGCACCTTTATCCGATACCCGCCGCGCTGTAAGAGCTTCCCACACTCGACTAAAACCGTACCTTTCGGGTCAGTTACAACGTAGCTTGAGTGCATTTGCATTAAGTTGGGCTTCACAAAAAATCTCGTCTTGCCGCTGCCGCTTCCCCCGATAACAAGGATATTTTTATTCCTTGCATACTTCGGCTGCTTCGGGCGGCTGTTCATGGTAAGCCGTTCCGTCTGTGTCAGAAGCACGTTATTTTGAAATACCGGGTCGGTATAGGGCTTTATATCTTCGGCGTTGCCCCAACGGGCTGAACCGTATTCGATACCTTTTCGGTATTTCTTCGCGTTCTTGCCTTTGAAGTACACCATAAGCCGGATAAGGACAGCCCCCACAATACCGATAAGCAAATCCATAGGGGCAAGGCTCGGAAGCGGGGTTGCAAAGGCAGCGGAAAAGCCGTCTGCAAGGGAAAGCACCTTGCCGGAAAGGTCAGCCCCCGGCGCAAGGCGTACCGCTTGTCCGATTTTGTCAAAGAGATAGACAAAGAGCAGATAGGGGGCATTTAGGATAAGCAGCTTTTTAAGTTCCGGCTTCATAGCGATACCTCCCTGTCCTTTTTCTTCACTTTGTCCTTCTGTGCGTTCAGAGCTGCCGCCTTGTCTTTCAGAGTGGAAAGCAGCTTGCGGATAGAGGGCTTTTTATCCCTGCCTAATTTCTTTGCGGTAAATTCCCGGAACGCTTCGGTCATAACGTCAATATCCTTGCCCTTAAAAGACACAAGATAGGTCGGCGGCTTGCCGTTCTCAATCTTCTTGACGTTGTAATCAAGCCCGCTTTTCCTTGCGATAGGGTCAAAGGCTTTGATATTTTGGTCGGTAATCTCAATGTTGGAAACCTTTTCTCCCTGCTTCATAAGCTGCCGCATAGTGATTTTCCCATGCGGGGCTTTGGTTAGCTGCCCTTTGCCTTTGGCAAGCAGGGCTTTCATAGCCTTTTGCAGCACTTCGGCGGTCAGCTTAGATGTTTTGATTGCTAAAGACACGACTTTTTCATTGACTTCATCTTGCATGAAATCCCTCCTTTCATAGTTTGGTTAGGGTGGTGTGCCGCTTCGGGGCATAAAAATAAGGCGTACATTTTTCATGCCGCCTTTAGATACGCACCCGCAGCCCGTTCAAATCCGAAGCCCTCACACCGACAAGATACCAGTTGTCCCCGTACTCCATGCGGGTCGGCTTCCATTTGCCGCGTACAAACACTTCAAGGCAATCCCCACAATGCAATCCTCCGTAGTAGTCGTTAAGGTCAAAGCGAATGTCGTAACGGTCTGCCGTTTCATCAAAAATCAAAGCTCCTGTTTTCTGTGTCATATTAAAATCCTCCTGTTTTTTAATAGCCGCCGTACATATCGTGGTTGACAAGGGCGGTGTAATAGCTGTCAATGGTGTTGGGCGCGTTGAAAAGTACCGCTTTCAGATATTGCTTGATGTTACGGATTTTCGTGGTGTTCTCTTTCATGCAGTCAAAGACAAATTCAATGTGGCTGCTGTTCAGCTTCATAAACTTTGCTTTGACAAGCTCTGCCGGATAATCGTCCCCGGCGATACGAATTGTCTTTCGTTTGGTGCAGACAGTTTCAAGGATAAGGGACACAATCTCGTCCAAGCGTTCCCTGTCAATGTTGGTATGCTTGATAAAATGCTCATACTCGATATTGTCCTTGATGATTTCCTCATACACGCTGTATGCGTCTGCCGCTTCCGTTCCTTTCCGTTCCGGCTCTGCCGTTTCTTCCCTCAAAGGAGAGGGGTTAGGGGAAAGGATAGGAATGGAATGGTTACTTGATAAATCCGTATTTGATTTTTCTTTTTTTGGTAAGTCAGTCTTTTGTATATCTTTATTTAATTGCATTGGATTTTCCAACGTAGGTTTTTCCTGCGTAGGATTTTCCAATGTTGGATTTCCCAATGTTGGATTTTCCAATGTAGGTAAATCCAAGTTAGGCGGCTGCTCATAGATGATGTAATCAGTTCCCCGCAAGCGTCCTTTCTCGTCGCGCTCCCTTGAACGCTGAATATATCCGGCTCTTTCAAGCTCCCGGACAGCTTCGCGGATAGCGTCGATTTTTTCCCGGTTGATATAGGACAGTCCCGCAAGGGTATAGTCCCAATCCTCCGGCAAGGACAGCATTTGCGATAACAGCCCTTTTGCCTTTAGGGAAAGTTCTTTGTTGCGTAAATGGTGGTTGCTCATAACCGTATATCCTGTGTTTCTCTCCACGCGGAAAACTGCCATAGCTTCATCAACTCCTTTGCTGCATATTTGTTACGCGGTAGAACAGCGATTTTAAGGGTTTAGGTATCAATCCCTTACCCTGTGAAAACCGTACCCGCAAAGCCTTGTGTAGCAAGACTCTTTTTGCCCCTACTGCGTAACATGAGGGTAAAAAAATAGCGGCGTTCCTTGTTTCCCGGTTGGGATAAGGTAACGCCGCCAGTGCGGTGCTATATGAAATTGTGTGATTGCCGACGTGCCGCGCCGCCAGTGCGTCGCGTTTGTATTGGGTTGTTTCATGCTCGCAAGATGTTCCGGCATATCAAGGCGCAATCCGTTAAAAGTAGTAAATTGGTAGTAAAATCAATCTGAAATCCTGCGAATGTGCTTGTATTTCAAGGGTTTTTCGGGATAATCAAAATTTTTAGCATAAAAATATACTCAATACATCAAAAGATAAATCATTTTTTGAGAGAGGAATAAAACACATGAAAAAAGCACTGATCACCGGCATCACTGGTCAGGACGGCTCCTATCTGGCAGAGTTCCTGCTGGAGAAGGGGTATGAAGTCCACGGCATTGTCCGCCGCGCTTCCATCTCCAACACCGCTCGTATCGACCACCTGATCGAGAAAAATGCTATCCATCTGCATGACGGCGACCTGTCTGATTCCTCCGGCCTCATCCGTCTGGTAGGCGAGATCAAGCCCGACGAGATCTACAATCTGGCCGCACAGAGCCATGTTCAAGTCTCCTTCGATGCACCCGAATACTCCGGCGATGTGGATGCATTGGGCGTTCTGCGTGTGCTGGAGGCTGTCCGTGTCTGCGGCCTGACCAAGACCTGCAAGGTGTATCAGGCTTCCACCTCTGAGCTGTACGGCAAGGTGGAGGAAGTTCCCCAGCGTGAGACCACTCCGTTCCATCCCTATTCTCCGTATGCAGTTGCAAAGCAGTATGGCTTCTGGATGGTCAAGGAGTACCGCGATGCTTATGGCATGTTCGCTGTCAACGGCATTCTGTTCAACCATGAGTCCGAGCGCCGCGGTGAGAACTTCGTTACCCGCAAGATCACGCTGGCTGCAGGTCGTATCGCCGAGGGCCTGCAGGATCATCTGGAGCTGGGCAACATGGATTCTCTGCGTGACTGGGGCTACGCTAAGGATTATGTCGAGTGCATGTGGCTGATCATGCAGCAGGAGAAACCGGACGACTTCGTCATTGCTACCGGCGTACAGCACACGGTCCGTGACTTCACCGAGAAAGCTTTTGCCGCCAACGGCATCACCCTCCGCTGGGAAGGCACCGGCATTGATGAGAAGGGCTACGATGTTGCCACCGGCAAGATGCTGGTCTGTGTGAATCCTCAGTGGTTCCGTCCCACCGATGTGGACAATCTGTGGGGCGACCCCACCAAGGCCAAGACCGTTCTGGGCTGGAACCCGCAGTCCACTACTTACGAGCAGCTGGTCGAGATCATGGCCAAGCACGACCGTGAGCGTGCAAAGCGCGAAAAGGCACTCAAGGCAGTTCTGTAATTTGGAAAGAAGGCAATCTTATTATGATGGAAAAGAATGCTAAGATTTATGTTGCAGGTCATCGCGGCATGGTCGGTTCGGCTATCGTTCGTGAGCTGCAGCGTCAGGGCTACACCAATATCATCACCCGCACTCACAAGGAGCTGGACCTGACCCGTCAGGACGCTGTGGAAGAGTTCTTCGCGCAGGAGAAGCCGGAGTATGTGTTCCTGGCAGCTGCCAAGGTCGGCGGCATCGTGGCAAATCAGGAGGCTCTGGCCGACTTCATGTATGACAACATGACGCTGGAGATGAACGCCATCCATTCTGCATGGAAAAACGGCTGCAAGAAGCTGGAATTTCTGGGCTCCTCCTGCATCTATCCCCGCATGGCTCCTCAGCCCATGCAGGAGAGCTGCCTGCTGACCAGCGAACTGGAAAAGACCAACGAAGCCTATGCACTGGCGAAGATCAGCGGCCTGAAGTACTGCGAGTTCCTGAACCGCCAGTATGGCACGGACTATATCTCCGTCATGCCCACCAATCTTTATGGCCCCAACGACAACTATCATCCCACCCACAGCCATGTGGTGCCGGCGCTCATCCGCCGTTTCCACGAGGCCAAGGAGCAGGGCCTGCCCAGCGTTACCTGCTGGGGCGATGGTTCTCCGCTGCGTGAGTTCCTGTATGTAGATGACCTTGCAAACCTGTGCGTTTTCCTGATGAACAACTACTCCGGCAATGAGACGGTCAACGCCGGTACCGGCAAGGAGCTGACCATCAAGGAGCTGACCGAGCTGGTCGCCAAGGTCGTGGGCTACACCGGTGAGATCAAGTGGGATACCACCAAGCCCAATGGTACGCCCCGCAAGCTGCTGGACGTGTCCAAGGCCACCAATCTGGGCTGGACCTACAAGACCGAGCTGGAAGACGGTCTACGCCTGTCCTACGAGGACTTCCTGAACAACCCGATGCGTGCAGAACGTTAAAATAAACGATTTGAAAGGGTCGTGTGTCCGTGCAGGGCCACCCTCAATAAAATCAGCTTTGACTACGCGGTGGTCGAGCATGAGCCGGAGATCGAGGTCATGCGCTTTGCAGGCACCTGGAAAGACCTTGGTACCTGGAACACTCTGACAGAGGCAATGGACAGCCACGCGGTGGGCGAGGCACTGTTTAACGAGAAGTGCGAGAATGTCCATGTGGTCAACGAGCTGGATGTGCCCATCCTCTGCATGGGCCTGAAGGATGTGGTGGTCTCTGCCAGCCCGGAGGGCATTCTGGTCTCGGATAAGGAGCAGTCCAGCTACATCAAGCCCTTCGTCAACACGCTCGACCACCGGGTCATGTTCGCCGAGAAATCCTGGGGCAGCTTCAAGGTCATCGACATCGACAAGGCTTCCATGACCATCAAAGTGACCCTGAATGCAGGCCACCGGATGAACTACCATAGCCACCAGCACCGGGACGAGGTCTGGACGGTCATTGCAGGCGAGGGCAAGACCATTGTGGACGGCATGGAGCAGAATGTGAAGGCGGGCGATGTCATCACCATGTCCGCAGGCTGCCGCCATACGGTTATTGCCGAAACGGAGCTGAAACTGATCGAGGTCCAGCTTGGTAAGGAAATTGATGTCAACGACAAGCAGAAGTTCGAACTGGAATACTGAGGTGCTGTGGGAGGCATCTATGCAAAACAAGAACAAGCCTCTTTTGCTCCGACCCTCCGGCAAGGATTATCTCTGGGGTGGCAGCCGTTTGAATGACGAATTTGAAAAGAACATCGACATGGACCCGCTGGCAGAGACCTGGGAGTGTTCGACCCATCCGGACGGCCCAAGCTATGTGGTGAGCGGTGAGTTCGGGGGGCAGGAGCTGGCAGAGGTGCTGAGAGCGCATCCAGAATATCTGGGCGAACGGCACAAAGGCGAAAACACTCTGCCCATCCTTATCAAATTCATCGACGCCAAGAAAGATTTGTCCGTTCAGGTCCATCCTACAGACGAGTATGCGCAGGAAAATGAAAACGGACAGCTGGGCAAGACCGAGATGTGGTATGTGCTGGATGCCGGACGCGAGGCGAAGCTGGTCTACGGACTCAAGCAAAACTGCACAAAGGCCGAGATGCGCAGGGCGATCGCAGACGGCACGGTGATGAAATATCTGCAAAAAGTCCCCATCCACAAGGATGATCTGTTCTTCATTCAGGCCGGAACAGTCCATGCCATCGGTGCGGGTGCGCTGGTGGCAGAGATCCAGGAAAACTCCAACCTGAAAAAATCGAAGCAGAGATCTGCAAAAGTGCAGAAGAATATTTGAAATAATGTGAAAACTGAAAAATACATCGTCTTGTGCATGAACGAAAAGAGTGGATATACTGAATGATCCCGTGCTTCTGAAGTTCATGGCGGTAGGGTACCATTTTCCCGTCGGCTATGCTATAATAAACAGTACAAAACATTACGGGGAGGGGCCGACATGGAGCAACGACGCATTTGTCCATACTGTATGCAGGAGCTGGAAGCGGGGGAGGAGCAGTGTCCCCACTGCGGCCGGGAACTTGCAGGGCGCAACCCGTCGGGCAGTCTTCCGGCAGGCACTGTGCTGGCAGGCCGGTATACCGTGGGCGACATCCAGAGCGTGGACGGCGAGGGCATCCTCTACCGAGGCGTGGAGAACAACGGCCCTTTCCGGGTGACCATCAAGGAGTATATGCCCCTGACGCTGGCGGCAGAGCGGGGGAGGGACTGCATCCTCCGCCCGAAGCCGGGCAGCGAAGTGCTGTTCAAGACCACCCGGATGGATTTTGCCGACCTCTACCGCTTCATCCAGCGCATTACCCCGGCCAACGGCCTGGAGGCCGTGCTGGACGTCTTCGAAGAGAACAACACGGTCTACGCCGTCATGGAGAACCCCGGCGGCCGTCCGCTCCAGAAGTGGCTGGAGGAGCACGGCACCGTGACGCCCCAGCAGGCCTGCGCCATGCTGGAACCGGTGTTCAACGGGGTGGAGGCCATGCATCAGGTGGGCCTCGTACACCGGGGCATCTGCCCGGCCAACATCCGCATCATGGACAATGGCCGCGCCCGGCTCACCGGCTACGCGACAGTGGGGCTGCGCACAGCGGGCAGCGGCCTCCATGAGCAGCTGTACGAGGGCTATTCCGCCCCGGAGCAGTATTCCACCGCCGAGTTCGAGGGCCGCTACACCGACGAATACAGCCTCGCGGCGGTGTTCTACCGGATGGTCTGCGGGCTGAGCCCCGTCCCGGCGGCACAGCGCCTCGTCTCCGACTCCAACCCCAAGGCCCGCACGGTGACGCCGTCGGTGCCGGCTTACGTCTCCGAAACGCTGTATCTGGGACTCCGGCTCAAGCCGGTGGAGCGCATCCAGACGGTGCAGCAGCTTTTCCGCGCCCTCTCGGAGCGGGAGTATGCGGAGGAATTGTCCCGCAGCATGGAAGCGCTGGACCCGCCCGCCCCCGCGCCGCAAGAGCCGAAAGCGCCTGCGAAGGCTGAGCTGCTGAGCGTCCGAAATCTGCTGGCGGGCATCGTCATTCTGCTCAGCGTCCTCATCCTGCTGATCCTCTGGGGTCTGCTGAGCCGTCAGAGCGAGAAGCCGCCGGAAGTGATCGCTCCGGAGTCCGTCAGCGAGGCGGCAAGTGAGCCGGTGAACGAAAACGTCACCCTGACGCCGAATTTCGTGGGCTGCGACTATGACGCCGAGGTGCGCAACAACCGCAGCTATATCGACGAGTATCTCTTCTACGTCACGCTGGAATACAGCGACACGGTGGAGAAGGGCCGCATCATCCGGCAGTCGCCGGAGGCGGGCGAGGTCATCCAGAAGGGGGACACCGTCAGCCTCGTGGTCAGCCGAGGCCCCCAGATGATGGAGATGCCCGACGTCATCGGCCAGACGCAGGACAGCGCCGTGCAGGAGCTGGCCACCAAGGGTCTGAACGCCACCTGCTTTACTGTGGTCAACGACGGCTCTGAGGCGGCGGGTTGCGTCGTGTCGGCCAGCGAGGACGCCGGGAGCATGGTGGAGGTGGGAACTACCATCGTGCTCTATATCGCAGGCGATGTCCCCGCCGATGCCCCGGCGGAACCGGAAGCGCCTTCGGATACCGGGACGCCCGCCGGCGGGGATGCCGCGCAGGGCGGCGTGGAATACGATACGGATTAAACAAAAAAACATCTGCAATACGGACTTCGGGAATCGAAGAAGTGTTGCAGATGTTTTTGGTTTTATGGAAAGCCTCTCCCCTTGGGAGCTGTTGGGGCAGCAGCCTTGCCCTCTCAGGCGCTTACGCGCCAGCTCTCCCAGAGGGAGAGCCCTTGGCAAGCCGGTCAAGTTTCCTCTGGACGAGCAAAGCTTATTTGTTTCGTGGACTGTAGTGCCCTGCTGTCTAGGCCAGCGGCAGCTTGACAAGGTGCGTTGTCCAGAAGCGGCTGCCCTCTGTAGCAAAGCCCGCCCTTTTACGTCCTATCGGGCCTTCAGCGGTCAGGCGAAAGTGGCCCGGCCTGCCAAGGGCTCCCCCTTTGGGGGAGCTGGCGAACGAAGTGAGACTGAGAGGGCGGGGCTTCAGAAAAAGCTCTTCATGAACGCAATATCGCTGGCGGCGCGGGCCGGGACAGCCTCTTCCCGCAGGACGGGAAGGACGGGCTGGGGCAGGGTGCGCAGCATCTCGAAGCCGCCCTTGTAGTCCACACAGGAGTCCTCGAGGCTGGTGGAGTAGAGGGTGCCATCGGGCTTGAAGTTCTGACCCTTGAAGTGGACGGCCACGATCTTGTCGCCGTACCAGCTGCCGACTTTGTCCCAGAGGCGGCGCTGTGCGTCCACCGAGGCGTTCTCGGGGCCGACGTAGTTCGCCAGATCGCAGATGACCCGCAGGTTGGGGCTGGCGATGGTGTCCAGCACCATCTTGACGGCCTCGGGGGTGTTCATGGCGTGGTAGTAGACGCACTCCACCGCGAAGAGCACACCCTGCTCCTCGCAGACGGGCAGGATCTCGCCCAGGCTGCGAAGCAGTGCCTCCTGCGCTTCCCTGCGGCTGACGGTGGGCTGCTTTGCCATGTTGGTCGTCTCGCTGCCCATGCAGCCGGCGCGGAGAGCTTTTGCCACCGGCACCTGACTCAGGGCTTTCGCCACCTCGGTGCGGCGCTTGTCCTCGTCCGCATAGCTCAGCTCAACGTAGGTGCCGTCCACGGCGATGGACACGCCGCTCTTCTGGACGGCGGCATTGGTGGCGGCCACCAGCTCAGGGGTCACGTCTGCATAGCTTTTGACGCCCTCCACGGCCTTGGTGTAGGCCAGCTGGGTGCAGCGGAACCCTGCGTCCCCGATGGAGCTGAGCAGTTCTTCCACGCTGCGACGGCCAAAATCGTGGCCGCGTGCGCCGACGATGAATTCAGACATCCCGCATCCTCCTTATGCTCAGCCGAACAGACGCTCGGCAAACATCCCGAACTCCTTGCCCCACCAGTACCAGTCGTGGGAGACGTCGCCGCCCCAGACTTCGAGGTGGCAGGGGAAGCCGACTTCGCTCAGGGTGTCGGCCAGAGCCTGGGTGTCGGCGAGGGCATCGCCCTCATAGCCGCCCTGACCCACGCAGAGCAGCAGACTGTTCTCCTCGGCCTTGGACAGAACATTCTTGTCGCAGATGCCGTTCTTGTGCAGAGCGGCGAGGGGGCTGCTGCGGAGAACGAGGTCGTCCTCTGCGCTGCCGAGGAAGCGGCCCATATCGTAGAGGCCGGAGAGGCCCATTGCACCCGCAAAGGTCCGGGGACGGCGCAGGCGGCACTGGACGGCCTGATAGGCGCCGGTGTCCACGCCCACGCACCAGATGAGGGGCTTCTCTTTGCTCTCGGGGGCGTTCAGCTCCGCGATGCGCGCGGCCAGCTCGCTGGTGAGGTAGACGAAATACTTTTCCTGCATCTCGGCCCGGCGGCGGGGAGACTCATTGCCGGCCAGCAGGCTCTCGCCGTCGATGCTGTCGGCGCAGAAGAGCTGAATTTTGCCCTCGTGCAGCAGACGGGCCGCTGCGTCGGGCATCCCGTTGTTCTCCCAGTCGTAGAAGCGGCCGCCCCGGGCGGGCAGTGCCAGCACCGGCACACCGCCGTGGCCGTAGACCTTGAACTCCATCTCGCGGTCGAGCACCGCGCTCCACTCCTTATAATAAGTGCCTTCCATCATGAAAATGCTCCTCCTGTCAGATGAATTGATTGCGTGCCGCGTCGTAGGCATAGCCCACGGCGGAAAGTGCCTTGCACAGGGCGTCCTTATCGGCGTCCATGTCGTCGCAGAGGGCGTCGAGGCTGGGGTAAAAATCGCGCAGTTTCAGGTTGACCACGCTCAAAAGCATGATCGGGTCGCTCGGCAGAGCCATCTTTTGTTTCCTCCCATGTTCCGAGATAAAATAAAAAGCCGGCCACTCGACAAAGTGACCGGCAATACGCATCAGCTTAGACAGCGCGGGTGACTTTGCCAGCGCGCAGGCAACGGGAGCATGCGTAGATATACTTGGGAGAACCCTCCACGACCGCCTTGACACGACGGACATTCGGCTTCCAGGTACGGTTGGAACGGCGATGAGAGTGGGAGACCTTGATACCGAAGGTAACACCCTTGCCGCAGCATTCACACTTAGCCATGGTACTTGCACCTCCTACAGTGAAGTATGGAATCAAAATAATCAGCTTGACTATTTTACCAGAACTGCCGCCAAAAAGCAAGTCCCTTTTCGATTTTTTTGCAGCTTTTTTTCGTCTACAGCCCAAACGCTTGTCTAAAGGCGAAAAAAATAGTACAATAAACGCGTATATCTTATAGAAAACAGGAGAACACCATGACCCCAAGAATGTTTTATACCCTCGCACGGGTGCTGGCCGCCCTGACCGTCATCCCTTTCCACGAGGCGGGCCACGCGCTGGCCGCATGGCTGCTGGGCGACCCCACTGCCAAGCAGCAGGGGAGACTGTCGCTGAACCCCTTCCGCCACTTCGATCTGCTGGGAACGCTCTGCATGGTGTTCGCGGGCGTGGGCTGGGCAAAGCCTGTCTCCACCGACCCCCGCAACTTCAAAAACCCGAAGCAGGGTATGGCCCTCACGGCGCTGGCCGGCCCGGTGGCAAACCTCATCCTGGCCTACCTTGCGATGGTGGTCTGGAAGCTGCTCTATTATTGGGCGCCCGTCAACGATGCGACGATTTTTCTGGCGCTCTTCCTGCAATACTTAGTGTATCTGGATGTGAGCCTCGCCGTGTTCAACCTCATCCCGGTGCCGCCGCTGGACGGCAGCCGCGTCCTGCTGGCTGTGCTGCCCGAGCGCATCTACTTCGGCATGATGAAGTATGAGCGGGTCATCCTCATCGTCCTGCTGGCGGCGGTCTGGGGCGGCTTTCTGGACGGCCCCCTCAGCGTGATGAACAATGTGGTGTGGGACCTGCTGGACAATGGCACGCAGTACATCGACACCATCGCCTACTCGGCCTACTATGCGTCTGCAGGGACGGTGATCTGATGACGGAGGAGCTTACCTTCCATCTGGAAGAGTTCGAAGGCCCGCTGGAACTGCTGCTGGCGCTGGTGTCAAAGCACAAGATGGACCTGCACAACATCCCCATCCTCGAGCTTATCGACCAGTATACCCGCACCGTGGAGGCCGCGCAGGCCGCAGACCCCGACATTTCCAGCTCCTTCATCGAGATGGCAGCTCACCTCGTGGAGATGAAGAGCTATCTGCTGCTGCCCCGGAGCACCGAGGGCGAGCGGATGAAGCAGGAGCTCACCGGCCAGCTCATCGAGTACGACCAGTGCCGCCGGATGGCCTCTGCCCTCCGCGCCGCTGCGGAGGCGACGCCCACCTTCGTCCGACAGCCGATGCAGCTGGAACGGGACGAGACTTACGCCCTCAACCATCTGCCTCAGGTGCTGGCCGACTGCTGGGAGAGCCTGATGGGCCGTGCGCCTGTCCGGCGGATGCCGACCCAGGCCGTCTTTGAGCCGCTGGTGACAGCCCCGCAGGTGTCGGTGAGCAGCCGGGTGGTGTACATCCTGCGCCGCCTCATCGCGGGCGGTGCGGCCCGGATGAGCCAGCTTTTCGCCCGCAGCCAGAGCCGAAGCACCAACGTGGCTACCTTTCTGGCCCTGCTGGAACTGGTGCGCGGCGGACGTGTCACCCTCGGCCCCAAGGGAGAGCTGACCATGCAGCGCGGACGCCTGCCCCGTGAAAAGGCAAAGGAGGAAGAATGAACCAGAAACAGATAAAAGCCGCCGTAGAGGCGATGCTTTTTGCGGCGGGCGACCCGGTGAGCGCCGATAAGCTTGCCACCGCCGTCCAGCTGCCCCAGACCACGGTGGAGACCGCGCTGGAAGACCTGCGCGTCCGTTACGCCCGGGAGGACTCCGGCCTCTGCCTGCTCCATCTGGACACCCGCTGGCAGCTGGCGACCAAGACTGAGTGGGCCGACTGTATCCGCCGTCTGCTGGACGCCCGGCGCTCGGTGCCTCTCGGCCCGGCGGCCATGGAGACGCTGACGGTCATCGCCTACAACCAGCCCGTCTCCCGCGCCTTCATCGAACAGGTGCGCGGCGTGGACTCCTCGTCCAGCGTCAGCGGCCTACTGCAGAAGGGCCTCATCGAGGAGGCAGGCCGTCTCGACCTGCCCGGCCACCCGGTGAGCTTCCGCACCACGGATGTTTTCCTGCGGTGCTTCGGACTTTCTTCGCTGGCGGACCTGCCGCCGGTGCGCGGAGAACAGGAAGGGGAGGCGGCGACATGATGGGAGTCCTGATGGCTCTGGGCTGGCTGCTGCTGACCCTGCTGAAGATCGCAGGCGTCCTGCTCCTGATCCTATTGGTGCTGCTGGCCCTCGTCCTGCTCTGCCCGCTGTGCGCGGACGTCTGCTGGGAGGGCGGCGTCCTGACCGTCCGGGCCGGTGCGCTTGGGCTCACCCTGCCGGTGTTCCGGTGGCCTGCGCCGGAAAAGCCCGCCGGAGCCGAAGCGCCGAAAGGCTTCTGGGGAAAGATGAAAGCGAAGCTCCGCGCCCGCCGCGAAGAGCGCAAACGGAAGAAAGCCGCTGCAAAAGAGGCGAAGAGACCGAAAAAGGAGACCGCTCCGCGCAGGAAGGCGAAGCTGACGCTGAACATCCTCGTGACCATCCTGCGGGGTGCCGGGCGGCTGACGAAAGCCGTCTTCGGCTCGCTGCGCGTCACGAAGATTCGGGTCTGCCTCGGCGTCCGGGGCGAAGACCCCGCCGAAGCTGCCCGCGCCTACGGCAGGCTGAACGCATGGCTCTACTCGTCCCTCGGCGTCATCGACCGCTTCGTCTACCTCGATTTCGACGAGCTGCGCATCCTGCCGGACTTCGGCAGCGCCGAGCCGACGGTGGCCGACCGGGTGTCGTTCCACCTCAGCGCAAGGCTGCTTTTCATCGTTGCAGCCGCTCTGCGCGTTTTGTATGAGTTCTGGCGCGAAAAAGTGCTGGACGTCTTCCTGTAAAGTGTGTTACAATAATATCGTATGGTGTATACTCCTATCCAGAGGGAGTTTTCCCGGAAAATAATAGTAGGAGGCCGATTTTATGGCTGAGCATCCGATTCAAGGTTTAATGAACGTCACGATGGACAAGATCCGCCAGATGGCAGATTCCAACACCATCATCGGCAAGCCCATCAAGACCGACGACGGCACCACCATCCTGCCGGTGTCCCGCATCTCGTTCGGCTTTGCTTCCGCAGGCACCGACTTCGACGGCAAGAACGCCGCCAACAAGGACCTGTTCGGCGGCGGCTCCGGCGCGGGCGTCAACATCCAGCCGGTGGCTTTTCTGGTGGTGAAGGACGGCTGCGTGCGCACCATCCAGCTGTCCGACGGCTCCAACACCATTGACCGCGCCCTGACCATGCTGCCCGAGCTGGTGGACAAGGTCAGCGCTCTGCTGAAGAAAGAGGAGAAGAAGGGCGCCGCTGCACCTGCCGCTCCCGCAGCAAAGGAGTAAAACCACAACGCCGTATCTGCTGCCTGTCCGGGCAGCAGTTATTGAACTGAGGCTGTACCGCAGCCCTATTTGAGCGCCGGGAGGCGCACAAGGAGATTTTATCATGGCAGAAGAACGCATTCAGAAAATTATGAGCGAGCAGGGCCTCTGCTCCCGCCGCGCCGCCGAGCAGATCATCGCCGAGGGCCGCGTGAAGGTCAACGGCCACCCCGTGAAGGTGGGCGACAAGATGGACCCCAACCGCGACGTCCTCCATGTGGACGACGAGCGCATCTATATCCAGAAGAACCAGCAGATGTACTATCTGGCTCTGTACAAGCCCCGCGGCTATGTCACCACCGCCAGCGACGAGCTGGGCCGCAAGACGGTCATGGAGCTGGTGGCCGACATCCCGGCCCGCCTGTACCCCGTGGGCCGTCTCGACAAGGACAGCGAGGGCCTGCTGCTGATGACCAACGACGGCGCTTTCGCACAGGCTGTCACCCATCCGTCCGGCGGCATCTCCAAGCTCTACCGCGTCACCGTCCAGCCCCGGGCCGATGAGGCACAGATCCTGAAGCTCAGCTCCGGCGTCGTGCTGGACGACGGCACCAAGACCATGCCCTGCGCCATCAACGTCGTCACCGACGAGCCGGGCCGCACCGTCATGGAGATGACCCTGAAAGAGGGCAAGAACCGCGAGATCCGCCGGATGTGCGAGGCCGTGGGCCTCGAGGTCATCCGTCTGAAGCGGAACGCCGAGGGTGTCGTCAAGCTGGGAATGCTCCAGCCCGGCAAGTACCGCGAGCTGACCAAGGCAGAGGTGAACGGCCTGCGCGCCGCAGCTGCCAAGGGCCGCGCCCAGACCCGCTCGGCCGCTTTGCAGTCCAAGGCTGCTGCCCGCCGCCCCCGCGGCCCTGTGGGCGGGAACAAGGCTGCCGCAGGGAAGAAACGCAAGTGAGCAATGTGTCCGAAATTTCCGCTCTTTTTGCCAAATTTGTAACATTCTCTGAAAAAAAGGAATGGAACAAGGCTTGAGAATCTTGGAAAAATCGGGTATAATATACCTAATTTTGAAACTCACACAGATAAGCAGGAGGTCTTACCATGGCTTCAAAGAGTACCAAAGGAGAAATCCTCGCCAAGTTTTTTGATGACGGGGAATACACCGCTCTGTTTGCGGACGGTGCGGTGAGCGCTGCCAGCGGCTATGCTGCCGGTCAGCAGGCTTACGCCGTCTTCCAGAACGGCGAGGCTGTTTCCGTCAAGGACGTTGAGAAGAACATCAAGGTCCTCGAGCTGGCTGCCCAGACGGGCTGCCCGGTCGTCACCTTCTACGACTCCGTCGGCGCAAAGCTGGCTGAGGGTCTGGACGTGCTGAATGCAGCTGCAAAGCTCAACGCCACCATTGCAAAGGTGTCCGGCGTCGTGCCTCAGGTAGCCGTCGTTCTGGGCGTCTGCGGCGGCACCAGCGCTCTGAGCGCTGCCAACGCAGATGTCTGCATCATGGCTGAGGGCGCAGAGCTGTTCTTTACCGCTCCCTTCACCGCTGCCGCTAAGGGCGACAAGGTCGCTGACGCCGGTTCTGCCGCTGCTGCCGCAAAGGCAGGCGTGGCTGCCATCGTGGCCGCTGACGCTGCCGAGGCTGCTGAGAAGGCTGCCCACATCGTGGGTCTGCTGCCTGCCAACAACCTGACCGGCCCGGCCATCTTCGAGTTCGAGCAGCCCACCGCTGTCCTGAGCGCCAACGCCGAGCCTGCAAAGGCTGCTGCTGCCCTCATCGATAAGGACAGCGCCGTGGAGATGTACGCCGGTTTCGGCAAGAACGTCTACACCGCCTTCGCTACCATCGGCGGCAACGCCGTGGGCGTTGTGGCCACCGGCAAGGAGCTGTGCCACAACTGCGTGGCGAAGGCTTCCCGCTTCGTTCGCCTGTGCGACGCTTTCAGCGTCCCCGTGCTGACCATCGTGAACACCGAGGGCTTCGTTCCCAGCACTTCCGATGACATCGCCGGCGGCATCCGCGAGGCTGCCCGTCTGGCTGCTACCTATGCCGACGCTACCACCGCCAAGGTGGCTCTCATCGCCGGTAAGGCTGTCGGCCCCGTCTACACCGCACTGGCCGCTGCTGACCTGAAGATCGCTGTCAAGGGCTGCACCATCAGCGCTCTCGAGCCTTCCGCTGCCGTCTCCGTGCTGTACAAGGACGAGATCGACGCTTCCGACAACATCGTCGCCGCTACCAAGGCCAAGGCTGCTGCCTACGTCGCCGAGGTGTGCAGCGCTGACGCTGCTGTGGCCGCCGGTTCTGCCGACATGACCTGCGAGGCTGCCAATGCCCGCGCAAGCGTCGTGGCCGCCTTCGAGCTGCTGAGCACCAAGCGTGCTGCCCGTCTGCCCAAGAAGCACGGCAACATGGCTCTGTAAGAAAACGTACATCTAACGATCTAGATTGATTCAGGAGGACTCTTCCATGAAGTACTACAATATTTCCGTCAATGGCGTTGCTTACAGCGTCTCTGTCGAGGAGACCGCTGCCGGCGCTGCACCCGTGGCTCCTGCTGCTGCACCCGCACCCAAGGCCGCTCCGGCTCCCGCTGCCGCTGCTGCTCCTGCCGCACCCGCTGCTCCTGCTTCCGCAGGCGCTGTTGAGGTCAAGGCTCCGATGCCCGGCAACATCCTGGACGTGAAGGTCGCCGCCGGCGCTTCCGTCAAGGCTGGCGACGTGCTGGTCATCCTCGAGGCCATGAAGATGGAGAACGAGATCGTTGCTCCTCAGGACGGCACCGTTGCTTCCATCAATGTCCATAAGGGCGACACCGTCAACTCCGGTGACACTCTGGTTTCCATGAACTAAGAGAGAGGTGACAACAATGGCTAAAAAGCCCATCAAGATCACGGAAGTCGTCCTGCGCGATGCCCACCAGTCCCTGCTGGCCACCCGTATGACGATGGACGAGATGCGTCCCATCCTGCCCGAGATGGACAAGATCCCTTACTTCTCCGTCGAGTGCTGGGGCGGTGCGACCTTCGACAGCTGCATCCGCTTCCTCGATGAAGACCCCTGGGAGCGTCTGCGCATCCTGCGCAAGGAGCTGCCCCACCAGAAGCTGCAGATGCTGTTCCGCGGCCAGAACATGCTGGGCTACCGCCCCTACGCTGACGACGCCGTCGAGTACTTCGTGAAGAAGTCCGTTGCAAACGGCATCGACGTCATCCGCATCTTCGACGCACTGAACGACGCCCGCAACCTGCAGACCGCCATCAAGTCTGCCAACAAGGAAGGCGCACACGTTCAGGGCTGCATCAGCTACACCCTGAGCCCTGTCCACAACAACGAGTACTACGTCAAGTACGCAAAGACTCTGGAAGAGATGGGTGCAAACTCCATCTGCATCAAGGACATGGCCGGTCTGCTGACTCCCTACACCTGCTACGAGCTGGTCAAGGAGCTGAAGAAAACCCTGTCCATCCCTGTGGACATCCACAGCCACTACACTGCCGGTCTGGCTTCCATGTCCCTGCTGAAGGGCATCGAGGCCGGTGCTGACATCGTCGATACCGCCATGAGCCCCCTGAGCGGCGGCACCAGCCACATGGCTACCGAGAGCCTCGTCGCAGCCCTGCAGGGCACCGATTACGACACCGGCCTCGACCTCAAGCAGCTGAACGTCGTGCGCGCATACTTTGCAAAGCTGCGCGAGAAGTACATCGCCAACGGTCAGATCAGCCCCAAGTCTCTGGGCGTGGACGCCAACACCCTGCTGTATCAGGTGCCGGGCGGTATGTTCTCCAATATGCTCAAGCAGCTGAAGGATGCCGGCAAGGAAGACAAGCTGGACGAAGTGCTGGCTGAGATCCCCCGCGTTCGTGAGGACGCAGGCTATCCTCCGCTGGTCACCCCCACCAGCCAGATCGTCGGCACCCAGGCTGTCTTCAACGTCATTCTGGGCGAGCGCTACAAGATGGTCACCAAGGAGTTCAAGGGCCTGGTCCACGGCGACTACGGCAAGACTCCCGCTCCCATCAGCGCCGAGTTCACCAAGAAGATCCTGGGCGACGAGCAGCCCATCACCTGCCGCTTTGCTGACACCCTCGCTCCCGAGATGGACAAGCTGAAGGCTGAGGCTGCAAAGTGGGCGATTCAGGAAGAGGACGTCCTGACCTACGCCATGTTCCCGCAGGTCGCTCCCAAGTTCTTCGAGAAGCGCAACGCCAAGGCTCAGGGCGTGGATGCAGACCATGCAGATTTTGCAAACAAGTCTCACCCCGTCTGATAAAACAGCATAAGGCTTTTCAGGCCCCCCGCAGAGATGCGGGGGGCTTTTTGCGCTCTTTTACTTGCAAAAAAGCGGCCATCAGAGTAAAATAATAACATATGTATCGTAACATGGGTCTGTATACCCAAACGCGGATACATATACCGTAATTTGTCCGCATATCCACCCATCAACAGAGAGGAAACGTGGAGCATATGATCCTGAGCATGACCGGTTTTGGCCGGGGGACTGCTGTATTGAATGGCCGCGAGATCACGGTCGAGCTGCGCAGCGTCAACTCCCGGTATTTCGAGTATTCGTCCCGCATCCCCCGCAGCTGCAGCTACATGGACAGCCGCCTGAAAAAGCAGCTCAATGAGCGGGTCACCCGCGGCAAGGTCGAGCTGAGCATGACCATCCAGAACGTGGAGGCCGCCGACGCAGAAGTGACCGTCAACATGGAGCTGGCCCGCAGCTACCAGAAGGCCCTGCGGAACCTTTCGGAGAAGCTCTGCATCAAGAACGACGTCACCGTCTCGACGCTGACCCGCTTCCCGGACGTGCTGGCCACCCGCCACGCCGACGTGGACGAGGAACAGCTCTGGGCCGACGTCTCCGCCGTGACGGCTCAGGCGCTGGACAACTTCATCGCCATGCGCGCCGCCGAGGGCGCCAAGATGAAGGCCGACGTGGAGAGCCGCCTGTGCTTCCTCGAGGAGCGCGTGGGCAGGGTGGAGACCCTGAGCGCAGGCCGCGTCGAAGCCTACACCAACCGCCTCTACGAGAAGCTCAAGACCATCCTCGAGGACCGCAGCATCGACGACGCCCGCGTCCTGACGGAAGCCGCCATCTTCGGCGACAAGACCGCTGTGGACGAGGAGACCGTCCGTCTGCGCAGCCATATCGCCCAGTACCGCTCCATTCTGGAGCTGGACGAGCCGGTGGGCCGCAAGCTGGACTTCCTGACTCAGGAGCTGAACCGTGAGACCAACACCATCGGCTCCAAGTGTCAGGACCTGGACATCACCCGCACGGTGGTGGACATGAAAGCGGAGATCGAGAAGATCCGCGAACAGATCCAGAACCTCGAATAAAAACAGTACGGAGGAGTTCAGATGAAGCTCATCAACATCGGCTTTGGCAATCTGGTCAGCGCAGGGCGGGTAGTGGCCGTCGTCAGCCCCGACTCTGCGCCGGTCAAGCGTCTGGTGAAGGAGGCGCGGGAGCGGGGGATGCTCATTGATGCGTCCTATGGCCGCAGCACCCGGGCCGTGCTCATCATGGACTCCGACCATGTAGTCCTTTCGGCCCTGACGCCTGAGACAGTGGCAAGCCGCGCTGCGGGCCAGCCGGAAGGAAAACCGACAGAGGAGCAGTAAAAAATGGAAAACGAAAAGTACCTGTTTGTCGTCTCCGGTGCCGCCGGTACCGGCAAGGATAGTGTGGTCAAGGCCCTGCGCGAGGCCCACCCCGAGATCGAAAAGACCGTCTCCGCCACCACCCGCGCACCCCGCCCCGGCGAGCAGGAGGGCGTGGACTACTACTACCGCACCCGGGAGCAGTTCCAGCACCTCATCGACACCGACCAGGTGGTGGAGCACAACTTCTACAACGGCAACTACTACGGCACCCTCCGCGAAGAGGTGGATAAGCGCCTCGAGGCGGGCAAGCTGGTGGTGCTGGTCATCGACGTCCACGGCGCGGCCAACATCCGCCGGATGTTCCCGGGGGCTACCACCATCTTCCTGCTGCCGCCCTCCGTGGAGGAGCTGGAACGCCGCCTCCGGGGCCGCGGCACCGAGACGGAAGCCAGCATCCTCGAGCGCCTCGACACCGCAAAGAAGGAGCTGGCCGAGCAGGAGAAGTTCACCCTCACCCTCGTGAACGACGAGGTGGACGCCTGCGCTGAGAAGCTCTACGGCATCATCCGCCAGCGGGCCGGCCTCGACAGATAACAAGGAGCCGCGAATGCCAAAAACGGTAGGCGTTGCCGTGAGCAACGCGACCTTCCACTTCGACAAACTCTATACCTACGCCGTCATGCCCGACCAGCAGGAGGCCGTCCGCCTCGGCAGCATGGTGCTGGTGCCCTTCGGGCGGGGGAGCAAGGCCCGGATGGGCGTGGTGCTGGCCTGCGACGAAGAGCCGGAGCATGCAAAGCTCAAGTACCTCTTCGACGTAGCTCCCGCCTCGGCCTGCCTGACGCCGGAGCTGCTGCGGCTGGTGCATTTCCTCAAGGAGCGCACCTTCTGCACCTACTACGAGGCCGTCAAGGCGGTCATCCCCTATGGGGCGCAGTATAAGCCCGCCCTCGCGGCGGACGGCGTGACGCCGGTGCTCCAAAAGCAGCTCACCCGCCACACCGAGAACAGCTATAAGCTGGTGGGGGCTTTGCAGCAAAAGCCCAGGCCCACGGCCAAGCAGCTGGCGGCAGTGGCCCTGCTGAGCGGGGGAGAGCGCACCCAGAACGAGATGGAGGCCCACGGCATCACCAAAGCCGTGCTGGACAACCTCTGCGCCAAGGGCGTCGTCGAATGCAGCAAGGTGAACAAATCCATCGACCTGTATTCGTCTATCCCGCTGAAAAACGAGCCCATCACCCTGACGGCAGAGCAGCAGGCGGCCTATGACGCCCTGCTGCCCGGCCTCGAAGACACCGCCCCCCACTCGGCGCTGCTCTACGGCGTCACCGGCAGCGGCAAGACGCTGGTGTTCTTAAAGCTCATCGAGCGGTGTCTGGCGCTGGGCCGCCGCGCCCTCGTGCTGGTGCCGGAGATCAGCCTGACGCCTCAGATGATCCTCCGCCTCAAGAGCCGGTTCGGGCGGCGGGTGGCCGTCCAGCACTCGGCCCTCAATCACACCGAGCGTCTGCTCCAATGGCAGATGATACAGGACGGCGGTGCCGACATCGTGGTGGGGACGCGGAGCGCCGTCTTCGCCCCACTGGAAAACATCGGCCTCATCATCATCGACGAGGAGCAGGAGCACACCTACCGCTCCGAGTCCGCGCCCCGGTACGCCGCCCACGAGGTGGCCCGGCAGCGGGCGGCGGAGAACGGCTCCCTGCTCCTTCTGGCCAGCGCTACCCCCAGCACCGAGAGCTTTTACGCCGCCCAGAATGGCCGCACCCAGCTCGTCCGGCTCACCCAGCGCTACGGCGGCAACCCGCTGCCCAGCGTCCAGATCGTCGATATGCGGGCAGAGCTGGCCTCGGGCAACCCGAGGGAGATCAGCCTTGCGATGGAGGACGCCATCCGGCGCAACCTCGACGCGGGCAAGCAGACCATCCTGCTGCTCAACCGCCGCGGCTACCAGACCATGGCCCAGTGCGACGACTGCCGCGAGGTGCTGAAATGCCCCAAGTGCAGCGTCCCCATGGTCTACCACAAGGCGGGCCATAAGCTGCTCTGCCACTACTGCGGCACCCAGCTCGACCCGCCCCCCAAGACCTGCCCTGCCTGCGGCGGCAAGCTGCTCTACCGGGGCTTCGGCACCCAGAAGGCCGAGGAGGAGCTGGCCCAGCTCTTCCCGGAGGCAAGAGTGCTGCGGATGGACCAGGACTCCACCGCCGCCAAAGACGCCCACGAAAAGCTGCTGGCGAAGTTCGCCCGGCATGAGTACGACATCATGGTGGGGACCCAGATGGTGGCCAAGGGCCTCGATTTCGAGGACGTGACCCTCGTGGGCGTCCTCGGCATCGACTCGCTGCTCTTTGCGCAGGGGTTTCGGGCCTACGAGACGGTGTTCAGCCTCATCACCCAGGTGGTGGGGCGCTCCGGCCGGGCGAAAGACCCGGGCTTCGCCATCATCCAGACCACCGACCCTGACAACCCCGTCCTCAACCTCGCCGCCGCGCAGGACTACGACGCCTTCTTCGAGCAGGAAATTGCATATCGCAAACTGGGCCTCTACCCGCCCTTCTGCGGGCTCTGCGTCGTGGGCTTCTCCGGCCCGAAGGAGATCGAGGTGGCCCGGGCCGCCGCCCGGTTCTCGGCGCTCTTAGGCCGTCAGGCCGCGCAGCAGCCGGACTTGCCCCTCCGGGTGCTTGGCCCCACCCCCGGCAACATCGAAAAGATCAACGAGAACTACCGCTACAAGCTCACCATCAAGTGCCGCGCTGACAAACGCTTCCGCGACCTTGTCCGCCAGACCCTCGGCCTCTACGAGCAGGAAAAGCTGCCCAGCAAGGCCACCGTGGTGGTGGATATGCATTCTGACGGTGATATTTGATAAGATTATTTGGAGGTATACTTCATGGCTATCCGCAACATTGTAAAAGAGGGCGACCCCATCCTGAACAAGGTCTGCCGCCCCGTGACCAACTTTGACGACCGTCTGGCTACCCTGCTGGATGATATGCGCGAGACGATGATCGCCGCCGACGGCGTGGGCCTCGCAGGCCCGCAGGTGGGGATGCTGCGCCGCGTCTTCGTGGTGTGGGACACCACCGACGCCCCGGAAGAAATTCCCGAAAACTACGAGTACAAGTTCATCGACTTCGTCAACCCCGAAATTCTCGCCGTGTCTGAGGACGAGGAGACCGCCTACGAGGGCTGCCTGTCCTTCCCGGGCCACAACGGCGCCGTGACCCGCCCCGCAGCCGTCAAGGTCCGTGCACAGGACCGCCACGGCGAGTGGTTCGAGCTGGAAGCCGAGGGCCTGCTGGCCCGCTGCATCCAGCACGAGAACGACCATCTGGACGGCATCACCATCATGGAGTCCAGCGAGTTCTTCTATGAGGACACCGAGGAGGGCCGCGCCGCTGCCGCCAAGAAGAAGGAGAACGACTGATGCGCATTCTGTTCATGGGGACGCCGGATATTGCGGCGGACTGCCTGAAAGCTCTGTATGAGGCGGGCCACGACATCTGCGCGGTCTACACCCGGCGCGATAAGCCCGTGGGCCGCAAGCAGGTGCTCACCGCACCCCCGGTGAAGGAAGTGGCGCTGGCCCACGGCACCCCCGTCTTTCAGCCCCGCACCCTGCGGGACGGCGGCGAGGACGAGAACATCCGCGCGCTGGCTCCTGAGCTCATCGTCGTGGTGGCCTACGGCTGCATCCTGCCGAGATCGGTGCTGGAAGCGCCGAAATATGGCTGCATCAACCTCCACGTCTCCCTGCTGCCGAAATACCGGGGCAGCGCCCCCGTGCAGTGGGCGGTGCTGAACGGCGACGCCGAGACGGGCGTCTCCATCATGCAGATGGACGAGGGCCTCGACACCGGCGACGTGCTGGCCTGCGAGAAGATCGCCATCGACCCCGAGGAGACCAGCGGCCAGCTGTTCGACCGGGTCACTGCCGTGGGCGCACGGGTGCTCTGTGAGACCCTGCCTGCCATCGCAGCCGGTACGCTCAAGGCAGAGCCTCAGGCCCACGAGAACGCTTCCGTCGCCCCCATGCTGAGCAAGGAGATGGCCGAGTTCCATCTGACCGACAGCGCCGACCACATCCACAACTGGGTGCGGGGCATGAACCCGTGGCCCGGGGCATGGTTCGTGACGGCGGGCGGCAAGAAGGTCAAGGTGATGGAGTGCCGCGTCGCGGAAAGCCACGGCGAAGCCGCTGGCACTGTCCTCGCCACCAAGCCCCTGACCGTGGCCTGCGGTGAGGGCGCTGTCCAGCTTTTGCACGTCGTGCCGGAGGGCAAGAAGCCCATGGACGGCACCTCCTTCGCCGCCGGTCTCCGCCTCAAGGCGGGGGACAGCCTGTGAGCGGCCCGAACCCCCGCGCGGCGGCGGTGGCGGCGCTGGTGCGGCAGGAGCAGGACGGTTTTTCGAACCTTATCCTCGACGCAGAGCTGCGCCGCCAGAAGCTGGAAGGCCGCGATAAAGCATTTGCCAGCGCGATATTTTACACCGTGCTGGAACATCAGGGAACGCTGGACTATATCCTGAGCCAGTTTTTGCCCAAAGGGCTTGCCAAGCTCGACCCGCAGGTGCGGGAAATTCTCCGCGCCGCGCTGGCGCAGGCCCGCTATATGCAGGTGCCTGCTTCGGCGGCGGTCAATGAGGCCGTCAAGCTGACCCGCACCTTCCGAAAAGCCAGCGCCTCCGGCCTCGTGAACGCCGTGCTGCGCCGGGCCATCGGCTATGACCTCGGCTCTGCCGTCTTCGCCGACGAGGTGGAGCGGCTGATGGTGCTGGGCTCGGCGGGCCGGGACGTGGCAGCGTTCCTCTACGAACACTACCCCGACGAGGCGCTGGACATCCTGACCCACACCGCCGACGGCGGTCTGACCAGCCTCCGGGCCAACCCCCTGAAAGGGACGCCGGAAGCTCTCTGCGAAAAGCTGCTGGCCTCGGACGCGAAGACCGCCGCCCCGGGCCTCCTGCCGGGCAGCGTCTTAGCCCGCTTCGAGGGGAGCCCGGCGGAGAGCGGGCTTTTCCGGGACGGATATTTCCACGTGGAGGGGCAGGCCAGCCAGCTTGCCGCCCTCTGCGTGGAGGCAAAGCCCGGCGATACCGTCCTCGACCTCTGCGCCGCCCCCGGCGGCAAGAGCCTGCTCCTCATCGAGGAGATGCAGGACGAAGGGCGGCTGGTGAGCTGCGACGTCAGCGAGAACCGCGTCCAGCTGATCCGCAAGGCCGTGGAGCGGATGGGGTTTGCCCACGTGGAGCCCCGCGTCTCCGACGGCACCAGACCGGATGCCGACCTGCCCATGGCGGACGCCATCCTGGTAGACGCCCCCTGCAGCGGCCTCGGCATCCTCGCCAAGAAGCCGGACATCCGCTACAAGACCCTCGAAAAAGCGCGTCACGATGAATTATTGGCCACCCAGTCGGCCATTCTGGATACAGCCGCCGCCCACCTGAAAGAGGGCGGGCGTCTGGTCTACTCCACCTGCACCATCGACCCTGCCGAGAACGAAGAGCAGGTGCGGGCCTTCGTGGGCCGACACCCGGAGTTCCGGGTGGTGACGCCGGACGTCCGCTTCCCGGCCGGGATGACGGTGGGGGACTGGGGTGCGCTTTCCGTTCCCACCCGCACCGGCATGGACGGCTTTTTCCTCTGCGCGATGCAGAAACGTGATTCCTGACAAAAGGAGATTTTCATGGAGACTAAACGCTGTATATCCTCCCTGACGCTGGAACAGCTGACAGCGGAGCTGAAAGCGATGGGCCAGCCCGGCTTCCGGGCGAAACAGATCTTCCACTGGGTCCACCAGAAGCTCGTGACCGACTTTTCGGCCATGACCGACCAGCCCAAAGCCCTGCTGGCAAAGCTCGAGGAGGCATTTTACATCGCCGCGCCCATCATCGAGCGGCGGCAGGAGGCCAAGGACGGCACCGTGAAGTACCTGCTGCGGATGGCCGACGGCAACTGCATCGAGACCGTCGTCATGCGCTACCACTACGGCAACACGGTCTGCGTGTCCACCCAGGTGGGCTGCCGGATGGGCTGCCGCTTCTGCGCCTCGACCCAGGCGGGCCGGGTGCGCAACCTCGAGGCGGGCGAGATATGCTCCGAAATTTACACCGCCCAGAAGGACATCGGGGAGCGCATCTCCCACATCGTGCTGATGGGCATCGGGGAGCCGCTGGATAATTTCGACGAAGTCATGCGCTTTCTCGAGAACATCTCGTCCCCCGAGGGCGTGAACATCGGGATGCGGAACATCAGCCTCTCCACCTGCGGCCTCGTGCCGAAGATCGACCAGCTGGCCGAGAAGAAGCTCCAGCTCACCCTCTCCGTCTCTCTCCACGCCCCCAACAACGACATCCGCAGCGGCATGATGCCCGTGAACGACGCCTACCCCGTGGAGGTGCTGATGCAGGCCGTGCGCCGGTATCAGGAGACGACGGGCCGGAGAGTGAGCTTCGAGTACTCCATGGTGCGGGGCGTCAACGACTCCGACGCCTGCGCCAGGCAGCTGGCCGACCTCATCCGGGGGATGGGCGCTCACGTCAACCTCATCCCCATCAACCCGGTGGACGGCAGCCCTTATTCGGCTACCGACGCCGCCAACGTCCGGCGCTTCCAGCAGAAGCTGGAAAGCCTCGGCGTCAACGCCACCGTCCGCCGCCGTCTGGGCAGCGAGATCAGCGCCGCCTGCGGCCAGCTCCGCCGCGACGAGATGAACGGCAAAGTTTGAGAAGGAGAATCCTATGAAACTTGCAGGAAAAACAGACGTCGGCAGCGTCCGCCCCGAGAATCAGGACGACTACCGGGCAGGCGAGCTGAACAGCGACGCGGCCTGGGGCCTCGTGTGCGACGGCATGGGCGGTGCGCGGGGAGGCCGTGAGGCTTCCGTGAGCGCCTGCGACGTCATCGAGCACAGCTTCCACGAGCAGTACGCCCAGTGCCTGCCCGGCGACGAGGAAAAGTTTTTGAAGCGGGCGCTCATCAATGCCAACCGCTTCGTCTTCCAGAAAGCCTCCCGGGAGGAGGAGCTGGCGGGCATGGGCACCACGGCGGTCTGCGCCCTGGTGCGGGGCGGCAACGCCTTTATCTGCCACGCAGGCGACTCCCGGGCCTACCTCGTCCGGGACGGCAGACTCACCCAGCTCACCCACGACCACTCCTATGTGCAGGAGCTGGTGGACTGCGGCACCATCACCGCCGAAGAAGCTGAGCATCACCCCCAGAAGAACATCATCACCCGGGCGCTGGGCGTGGACTACCGCCTCGACCCCGAGTTCACCAGCGTGCCGGTGCAGAAGGGCGATATGATCCTGCTCTGCACCGACGGCCTCACCAACGTCCTGCCCAAGGAAAAGATCGAAGAGATCTTCACGAAGGGCGGGTTCTACGACATCCCCGACCGGCTGGTGGACGCCGCCAACGCGGGCGGCGGCCCCGACAACATCACTGCACTGCTGCTGGGCGTGGAGCCGCTGGAGGTGAAGCATGGATAATCTCATCGGCAAGACGCTGGACGGGCTCTACACCATTCAGGAGCTCATCGGCGCAGGCGGCATGGCCAACGTCTACAAGGCCGTGGTCTCTGCCCCCGGCGGGCCTGTGCCGGAAGGCACGGTGGTGGCCGTCAAGGTGCTGCGTCAGGAGCTGATGCATGACGCCGACCTCGTCCGCCGCTTCAAGAACGAGTCCAAGGCCATCTCCCTGCTCAACCACCCCAACATCGTCAAGGTCTACGACGTCTCTGTCAGCGAAAACTTACAGTATATCGTGATGGAGTGCGTGGAGGGCATGACCCTCCGGGAGTACCTCAACGAGCGGGGCGGCAAGATCACCAGCCGGGAGACCGTCCACTTCATCGCCCAGATCCTCCGCGCCCTCGACCACGCCCACCGCAACGGCGTCGTCCACCGGGACATCAAGCCCCAGAACATCATGCTGCTGGACAACGGCCAGCTGCGGATGATGGACTTTGGCATCGCCCGCATCTCCCGGGCCGAGAACCAGATACAGAACGGCAAAAAGGCCATGGGCAGCGTCCACTACATCAGCCCCGAACAGGCGAAAGGGGAGGAGACTGACCCCAAGAGCGACATCTACTCCGTGGGCGTCATGATGTACGAGATGCTCTCGGGCAGGCTGCCCTTCGACGCCGACGACATGGTGGAGGTGGCCCGCAAGCAGATACGGGACACCCCGAAGCCGCTGGCAGAGCTTGCCCCGGACGTGCCGCTGGGCCTCGTGCAAATTACGGAACGCGCCATGGCGAAGCTGCCGGTCAACCGGTATTCCAGCGCCACAGAGATGCTGGAAGCGCTGGACGCCTACGTGCAGGACCCCTCCGTCACGTTCCAGTATCAATATGTAAAGGAAGAACCTGAAAAGGTGGTGAATGACCCCATGCCGCAGAAACGCAGCATCCGCAGACCCCCGGAGAAACCGGCGGCGAATCCCGCCCGTCCCAAGGCCAGAGCGAAAAAGAAGAAGCGCAGCGCCTTTATGCCGGTGCTGCTGGGCATCACGACGGCCTTTGCGCTGGCCTGTGCGGCCCTGTGCTGGACCATCCTGAACGATTCCAGCAACATCATGACCAAAAGCGACGACATCGTGCTGAGCGATTTCAGCGGCATGACGCAGGACGAGGTGAACGCCTCTGAGCAGGTGGCCTCCGGTCAGGTGGTCGTCAACTGGGAAGAGGAGTACAACAACGACTACGCCGCAGGCTATGTCTACAAGCAGTCGCCGGTGGCGGGCCGCACCGTCCGCGAGGGCCAGAGCGTGACCCTCACCGTCAGCCTCGGCATCCACTACGTCACCGTCCCCGACCTGACCAACTACGTGCAGGCCGACGGCGAACAGCAGCTGAAGGACCTGGGCGTGTCGGTGCTGGTCACTCAGGCCGTGGATGAGTCGGTGGCCGCAGGCTCCATCATCCGCACCGACCCCGCCGCAGGCAGTCAGGTGGCCGCAGGCACCACGGTGGTGGTCTACGTCAGCCGCCCGCAGGTGGCCACCACCACCAAAGTCCCCAGCCTCATCGGCATGAACGTGAACGACGCCCGTACCCTGCTGGTGCAGCGGAAACTGGGTCTGGGCAGCCAGACGGAGCAGTACAGCGACCAGCCCGTGGGCAGCATCATCAGCCAGAACCCCGGCGAGGGCGCATCGGCCAAGCTGAACACCCGGGTCAGCGTCGTGGTCAGCGCAGGCCCTGAGCCTGCACCGGAACCCGAAGCACCCAGCGAGAGCACCGCCAGCAGCGACGGCTCCGGCGGCTGGTTGGGCGGCCTCTTCGGGGGCAGCAGCTCTTCCAGCGAGAGCACCGGCGCCAGCTCGGCTTCTTCCACCGGCGGCGGTCTCAGCGACTGGTGGACGTCCTGGCTGGGCTAAAGGAGAAGGTATGACAGGTTATATCACAAAAGGCATCGGCGGATTTTATTACGTTAAGACGTCGGAAGGCATCGTGGAGTGCAAGCCCCGGGGCATCTTCCGCAAGCAGAAGATCACCCCCGTGGCGGGCGACGTGGTGACGCTGGAGACCGAGAACGGCGCGGCGGTCATCGCAGGCATCGCGCCCCGGCGGAACGTCTTCGTCCGCCCGCCCATGGCGAACCTCGACGTGCTGTTCCTCGTGGCAAGCACCACCCAGCCCACCCCCAGCACCCTCGTGCTGGATAAGCTTTCGGCCATCGCGGTGGACAAGGGCGTCCAGCCCGTCATCGTCTGCACCAAAGGCGACCTCGCCGAGGCGGAGTTTCTGCGCAGCGCCTACGAAAAATCGACCCTGCCCTTCATCCGCATCGACTACGCCACCGGCGAGGGTCTGGACGACATCAAGCACTGGATCAATGGCCGTCTCTGCGCCTTCTGCGGCAACTCCGGCGTGGGCAAATCCACCCTGCTGAACGCCCTCCTGCCCGACGTGGAGCGTCAGACCGCCGCCATCAGCCAGAAGCTGGGCCGTGGCCGTCACACCACCCGCGAGGTGACCATCTTTGAAGCCTTCGGGGGCCGCATCGCCGACACCCCGGGCTTCGCCAGCCTCGAGGCCAGCCGGGCGGGCTTCATCCCGAAAGAGGGGCTGGAACACGCCTTCCCGGAGTTCGGGCCTTACCTCGGCGCGTGCCAGTTCACCGGCTGCTCCCACCGCTCCGAGAAGGGCTGCGCCGTCCGCGCCGCCCTCGCGGAAGGCAAGCTCTCCCAGACCCGCTACGACAGCTACTGCGCCATGTACGATGAGGTCAAGGATGTGAAGGAGTGGCAGAGGAGGGGATGAACCTCTCCGTCACGGCTTACGCCGTGCCACCTCCCCTATCGAGGGGAGGCCTTGGCAGACCCCGCAAAGTGAACGGTTTCGCCAGAGGCTCCCCTACTAGGGGAGCTGTCGAACGGAGTGAGACTGAGAGGTTGTACTAAGACGGGCCTTGCTTACGAGTCCTGCCCTGTAAACTTTCTGCACAGCGCTTGACTTTTGCGGGGAAGAGCATATAATAAAAACAGAAAGTGTAATAGGTAGTCCATTGGTTTCATCCCAATGGAAAAGCCCCCAAGGAGTTGCGACCTCCCCGGGGGCTTTCCTTTTTAGGCTTTGCGGTTCTCTTTGTTACCTGTCAAGCCATTTGCAAATGAAGTGCGATACGACATTTGCTGCGACAGATACTAAAAGTGTAAGGATGTAGTCCATGATTTCACCCCCTCTCCCGTAAGATAGCGGGGATGAACCGCAGAACCAGTATATCATAAACATCGACAAAAAGATACAATAAATACCAAGAGAAGAGTGCTTGTAAACTTTCTGCACAGCGCTTGACTTTTGCGGGGAATCGGGTATACTAAGGTCAGGAATGCCAAAGGTCAAGTTGACCATCCTAAGAAAGAGAAAACCCCCTCCCGGAGTGCCCGCTCCGAAAGGGGGTTCTCTTTTAGTTGGGCTTACGGTCATCGTCGTAACGGTCAAGCCACTTACAGATGATGTGTCCCACAACATCTGCCGCGACCGCTACCAAGAATGCCATTAGGTAGGCCAAGATCTCCACCCCCTCTCCCGTAAGATAGCGGGGATGAACCGCAGAACCAGTATACCATAAACATCGACAAAAAGATACAGAAAAAGACACTGTGTTATCATACTTCCCAGAAAGAAGGAATCCCATGTCCCGCTGTGTTATCATTTCCGCCTGCCCGGTCAGCGCCTCGCTGGCGTCGGCCCTGCGGCCCGGCGACACCATCATTGCCTGCGACGCGGGCTACCGCAACTGTGCGCCGCTCCACTGCCGCCCCGACATCATCGTGGGCGACTTCGACACCGCGCCCTGCCCGGCGCAGGAGGGCGACGACACCATCATCCTGCCCCACGTCAAGGACGACACCGACACCGAGTACGCGGCAAAGCTGGCCTCCGAGAAGGGCTTCGACGAGGCGCTGCTGCTGGGTGTGCTGGGCGGCAGACGCCTCGAGCATACGCTGGCCAACCTCTGCACCGGCCTCGGCCTCGAACAGCGGGGCGTCCGCGCCACGCTTCTGGACGAGCGCAGCCGCATCACCTTCGTGATGCCCGGCGAGACCCGCCGCTACCCTAGGAATGAGTATTTCTACCTCTCGGTCTTCCCGATGGAGGGCAGGGCAGAGGGGGTCTCGGAGCGGGGCTCCTTCTACGAGCTGACCGACGCCGTCCTCACCGCAGGCTACCCCCTCGGCGTCAGCAACGAGTATGCCGATGGCTCCGACTGCATCACCATCTCCACCCAAAAGGGCGCGCTGGTGGTGGTGGAGACGGTGCCGGACGGGCCGATCCTGAGCTGAACCGGAACATTCCGGGCGCGGGACGCCTATAATGGCGTATCAAGCGACGAAAGGTGGTCGGCTCTATGCAGGTGGTCGTTCTCAAAAGCCCCAAGTGCCTGAGAGGCTTGCTCCGGAGGCTGTTCGGCATCCGGAAAGAAACGCAGGACTGAAAGAAATGAAAAGCCGCTGCGCGGCAGTTTCTGTAAACTTTCTGTGCAAAGCTTGACTTTTGCAGAGAATCGCATATAATAAAAGTAGCAAAAGAAAAAGCAAATACGCCATCGGCGCACCCAAAGGAAAGACCCCCTCCCGGAGCTGCAATCTCCGAAAGGGGGTCCTTTTTAGTGCTTACGGCCCTTCAGCCATCCGTCAAGCCACTTGCAGATGTAGTAGGACGCTACATTCGCTGCGACGGACAGAACAAAAGAAAAAATATACGCCATAAGGCGACACCCCCCTTCTCCCATCCTTGGTAGATTGGGCGGGACGAGCCGCATCCCCAGTATACCATAAACTTCGGCAAAAAGATACAGGAAACGATGCGGAATGCCAAAGTCTCAGCCCCAAACCCGCGCGGACGGCTCTACGTATCGCTTCCTGCTTTCCATCTGCCATGGTTAAATTTTACCCCCTTCGGAGCAGCCGCCCCGAGGGGGTTTTTCTCTTTTTCTGCGCAGAAATACGCAGAAAGCTTGCGTTGACTGCACAACCTTTCGTAGTTATAATAAAAGCAACAAAACAACATACGAAAGGAGTTTTTTATGCAGAAAAACATGACCGACCGCACCCCGGGCAGCTACGACGACTTCGTGGCCTACCTCGGCACGGTGCGCACCGAAGAGGAGCTGTTCTCCCGGCTGACCTACTGGTTCGCCGGGCAGGACCGCCCCGAGGACGTCCTCAGCCGCTCCGAGCTGGTGGAGGCGAGGGCGAAGGAGCTGGGCTTCTGGCAGGGCCTGACCTTCCGGATGGAGCGCTGGCTGGCCGACGGCAAGAGCGAGCTGGAAGCGGTGGGCCGGGAGGAGTTCCAGAGCCGCATCGCCGAGGACTACGCCGCCTACCGGGAAAAGGCCGACGCGGCCCGGGCGCGCTTCCGGGACCGCCGCCGCGCCGCGCCCTTCAACTTCACCCCCGACTGCCTCGAGAACGTCCCCATCCAGAACGTGAGCTGGCTGGTGGATGGGCTGCTGCCCATGGGAGAGGTGTCGCTTCTGGGTGCCGACGGCGGCACCGGCAAGGGCATCTGGCAGGCCCAGCTCATTGCGTATGTCACGGCGGGCCGGACCTCCGGCTTCTTCCCCCAGCCGCCGGAGAAGACCGGCAGCGTCCTCCTTTTTTCCGGCGAGGACGACCCCGGCAAGGTGCTCAAAGCCCGCCTGACGGCGGCAGGGGCCGATATGAGCCGGGTGATGGTGGTCACCAGCGACGCCTACTTTGCCCGCACCGGCAGCCCGCTCTGCATCCCGGACACCAGCTTTGCAAAGTACGTGGGGAAGGCCGCGCCCGCCCTCGTCATCATCGACCCGCTGCAGAGCTTTCTGCCTGCGGGGGTGGAGATGGCCAGCCGCAACCAGATGCGCAGCGCCCTGCTGCCCCTCAAAGCCCTCTGTGCCAGGCACGGCTGCGCGGCCCTCATCTCGATGCACACCAACAAGCGCGCCAACGTCTCGGGCCGCGCCCGTCTGGCCGACAGCTCCGACATCTGGGACATCGCCCGCAGCGTCCTCATGATGGGCCGCGACAAGAACAGCGAAAAGCTCTACCTCAGCCACGAGAAGAGCAGCTACTCCGCCCCGGCCCGGACAGCCCTGCTCCACATCGAGCAGGCGCAGGTGGAGGGCGTGAAGACAGCCGTGGCCGTCTTTGACAGCCGCACCGACAAGAAGGACGCCGACTTCGTGGAGGAGCGCCGCGTCCGCACCGCCCAGACGAAAGAGGATACCGCGCAGGCTATCCTCAATGTGCTGGCCGAGAGCAAGCTGGGGAGTATGCCCAGCACCCAGCTCCGGGCGGAGGTGATGAAAGAGATGGGGTGCAGCGAAGTCACCTACAACCGCGCTTACAGCAGCCTTGTAAAGAGTGGAGAAGTGACGAAGAAAAATATTCGTCAGCGAGATGGCCGAAGCCAGTGGCACTCCTTTCTCTACTGTAGTAGAACAAATGATAAAGTTCCAAATTAAACACATACTTACGTTATAAAATGAACTTTATCAGCTTGATAAAGTTCCCCCCTATTGATAAAGTTCGAACTTTATCAGCTCACCCGAAGTTTATCACCTTGATAAAGTTTGTTTTTGAACGGTGTATCGCTGATATTCTGGAACTTTATCAGATACCCCGCCCCTCTCGGAGCAGCCATATTTCCCGAAAACTGCGTGAATCGCCCCAAAACCTGCGCGAATGGCCGTTGCAGCTGCGGCGGGAGACGGGTTATAATGGAAGTATCAAAAACACCACAGTGAACGGAGGATACGACCATGAAACTGAAAAAGCTCCTTGCCCTCGCCCTTGCGGGCGTGCTGATGCTGGCCCTGCTCACCGGCTGTTCCGGCGGTGCCAGCGGGACAGAAGAGGACAGGCTCGTCGCGGTGGGCGTCGCCGACATCTTCAAGGGAAACTCCCAAAACGTCGAAGTCTCTTACAGCGTCCCCGCGCTGACCCGCACCATTCGGCCCGCGTTCACCCCGGACTGGTTCCAGAAGACCCCAGAGGGAATCATCGACGGGCTGAACGAGAACTTCCCCATAGACGCCGGTCAGACGCTGAAAGGCTTCCTGCAAGACAGCCTGAAGGCCTACGCGCAGAGCAATTTCGTGAGCTTTGTTGCTTTCGACTCCACCGGGATGAGCGCCCTTCAGCAGGTAGAGCGGTTCTCCAGCGGTGCGCCGGTGGTCGGGGTGTACTATAAAGATGTGTCGCCCACGGTCAATACCAAGCTGCGTGTCGGCGTCTGCCATAAGACCGTCGAGGGCCGGGAATACTGCCTTGTGGTCATTGTCCGGGCCCGATGATGCGCTTGTAAACTTTCTGTGCAACGCTTGACTTTTGCGGGGAATGGCATATACTAAAGATGGAATTGTGAGTATGTTCCAAACTTTTTCACCCATGGAAAGAAAAGCCCCCAAGGAGCGGCAACTCCCCGGGGGCTTTCCTTTAGTCGGGCTTACGGTTCTTGTCGAGTTTGCCAAGCCACTTGCAGATGTAATGAGAAATTACATTTGCCACGACAGACTCCAAAATTGTGAGTAAATGATTCAAACCTTTCACCCCCTCTCCCGTAAGATAGCGGGGATGAACCGCAAACCAATTATAACATAGATTTTCGACAAAAGATATAGAAATAAACGAATCTGCCGTAATGGAGATCCCCCAAGGAGTTGCGACCTCCGTGGGGGATTTTTGTTCTGCTCCCTTCCCACCCCGCATACACTCTCATCAGAGCAAGGACAGGAAAGGAGCATCACCATGGAGCTGAAAGTGTTCCGGGACGTTCTGCCTGCGGCGGGTGCGGACTGCACCGCCAAGGCGGAGCTGCCCCTCGAGACCGAACTACTGATCTCGGACTATCTGCCGCCGGTGCAGCGCATCGTCAAGTGCTTCGCAAAGCCGGTGGTGCTGCAAAAGCAGCTGGCCCCCGGGCGGCTGACGCTGGAAGGATATTTGCGCTGTACCGTGTATTATCAGGGCGAAGAGGGGGCGGGGCTGTGCCAGACCGAGCAGAAGCTGCCCTTCACCAAGGCCCTCGAGCTGCCCAGCTTTGCGGCCACGGCGTGGACAGCCTGCGTCGAGGGCCAGACCGAATACCTCAACTGCCGGGCTGTCAACCCCCGCCGCATCGAGGTGCGGGGGGCCTACGGGCTGGTGGTGAGCGTCCACGCCCAGCTGTCCACCGAGGTCATCACGGCCCTCAGCGAGGGCGGCATCGAGCAGAAGCCGGTCACGCTGGCAGGGGTGCGGCGGGCCGCCACCCTCGAAAAGATCGTGACCATCGAGGGGGCGCTGACCTTCCCGAAGCCCCCCGCCGCCATCCTCGACATCACCGGCACCGCCGAGGTGCGGGAGCTGAAGCGGATGCAGGGCAAGGCCGTGGCGAAGGGGGTTTTGCACGTCCTCTGCGGATGGCGGGCCGAAGGGGACGCCGCCCTCCGCAGCCAGACCGCCGACCTGCCCTTCAACCAGATCCTGGATGCCGACGGCCTCAGCGAGGACTGCCGCTGCCTCTGCGTGCTGGAGCCGGTGGGCTTTGCGGCGGCGGAAGGGGAGACCACCGAGGACGGCGCGGCCTCCACCACCCTCACGGCCACGGCGATGCTGCGGCTGAGCGGCTGGCGTCCCTACCAGCTCCAATGCGTGGCCGATGCCTTCTCCACCCGCTTCGAGACGACCCTCACGCCCCAGACTCTCGCCACCGAGTCGCTGCACTGCGCGCTGGACGAGACGACAGTGCTGCGGGGCTCCGGCCCTCTGCCCGACGCAGGAGCGCATATTTTAGCCTGCTTCGCGTCCTTCGGGCCGGTGAGCCTGACGCGGCAGGAGGGGAGAGCCGTCCTGACGGCCCGGGCCGTGGTGTCGGCCTTTGCGGAAAACACCCTCGGGGAGATGGAGTGCTACGAAAAGGCGCTGGACTATGCCCTGCCTCTCCCCGCCGACCTGCCCGAGGATGCCGACGCCTACCCCGAGTGCTGGCTGAGCGTTCAGGACCTGCAATGCGCCAGCGCAGGCGGCGCGCTGGATGTGTCCCTTACCGTCCGGGCCGAGGGCGCGGTGCTGGCGCGGCAGACGGCCTCTCTCGTGGGGGCGGTGGAGCTGGGCGACCCCCTCGCCCCCGCCGACCCGGAGGTGTCGCTCCGCATCTGCTACGCCCAGCCGGGGGAGGAGCTGTTCGCCATTGCCCGGCGCTACCACGTCTCGCCCGGCCAGATGCTGGCCGCCAACGACCTCCCCGACGGCACCGCCCGCCTCGACGAGGCGCGGAGACTGCTGGTGCCGGGGGTGTAGCCCTCTCAGGCGCGGTGGAGCTGTCTGTAGTCCAACCTCTCCGTCATCGCTGACGCGATGCCACTGCCCGGGTTGCGGCTCCCAGCGTCTGCTGCGCTGTCGCTTGCATCCTGCTGGCCGCGGCCCCAACAGCGACTCCCTGTTTCCGCCACTGGCGGCGGTCGTCGCCGTTGCTCCTTGTAGGAGAGGCCTTGGCAGTCCCCGCAAAGTGAACGGTTTCGCCAGAGGCTCCCCTACTAGGGGAGCTGTCGAACGGAGTGAGACTGAGAGGTTGTACGAAGACGGGCCTGCCCTCTGCAGCGAATCCAGCTCTGTAAACTTTCTGTGCAAAGCTTGACTTTTGCGGGGAATGGCATATACTATAAATAGTGAAAGTAGAAATTGAACTAGTCATTTGACTCACCAAGAAGAAAACCCCCTCCCGGAGCTGCAACTCCGAAAGGGGGTCTTCTTTTTTAGTGCTTACGGCCCTTCAGCCATCCATCAAGCCACTTGCCTTGAATCCAGATATAAGGCCGTTCCAGTCTTTTCTCTTCTGCGCCACATCGGGGACGCTCCTGTTCACTGGCATGAAGAGACTTTTTCTTCCAAGCTTCTATTCCCTAGGCCGAACGTATTAGTTACGCAGTGCTTTTTCACGCACTTCCGGTGTAACTGCTTTCAGAAGATGATAGAGGTCAATAATATCGGTGATTGCCTGCCGGTCCTGCACCGTCCATGTGTAATCAAACTTGCTATAATCCGTTCCCTCGAAACGCATGATAACGGTATCGGCACTCAAAAGGTTTCGCAACCATTCGACTTCACTGTCTTCCATTTCAAAGGTGGCCCATGCAAACCATTTACCAAGCTCTTTGTCGTATCCATAACCGGAGTTATCATAATCGCAAATGTAAGTGTACTTATAATCTCCACCGCGCAGAATGATGTCATCGATATCCAGCTCGGAAGAGCCCATGTAAGTAAAATCTTCCCAGAAAACAATCGTGTTCCCCTTGTCCCAGATATAAAGGTTGGGGCCAATGCCACACGTCTTGCGCTTATCGATGCTGTCATCATGCGGGGTTGTAATCGCCCAGCAGTCTTCTACTGCATCGTAGTTGACATTGCACTTTGCAAGTGCATCCTGAATACCAAGAATCTGCTGTGCTTCTGCCAGTACACCAAAATTGGTGACAGCAGCTTTTCCTGCATCATCCAACTGGTTATAGGCATCCAGAGCGGCCACGATTGCCGCGCGTCTGCTGCGCGTGACAGTACCGATCTGGCTGATCAGCGCTTCTACCTGCTCCGGCGTTACAGCACTATTCTGCTGCGCGAGCACCGCAAAAGGAACGTCCCCGGCGGGGCTGGCGGCCAGCGCGGGCAATGCAGTACCTGTCATCAGAGCGGCCACAAGGCTGCCTGCCACAATAACTTTGCATTTTTCTGTAATTTTCATTTGATTTGCCTCTTTCCTCTTGATTTCAGCTTATAGCTGTTGTAACACAAAATTATAGATACAACAAAGGTGTCAATGGGCGGGCAAGGCCGCAAAACAAGTATACCATAAACTTCGACAAAAAGATACAGGAAGCGATGCCACGAGCCGGACTTGTCGAACGAAGTGAGACTGAGAGGGTAAGCTCCATAAGTACGACTTATGACGAAAATATGAATAAAAACTCGAAAAAGCCCTACCGTTCCCGGTTCCGGTCTGCTATAATTTTCTATGCTTGTTACAAAAACCTGAAGTGAAGTAAAGGAGCCAGGATATGATAAAAAGCGCTGAACTGGAAAATTCGGCATACGAGTTTGAGGCGAAAATGCCGCTGCGCCACGCTGTCCCGCTGGGATTGCAGCACGTGTTCGCCATGTTCGTGGGCAACCTCACCCCGCTGCTCATCATCACCAGCGCCTGCGGCCTCGCGGGCGGTGAGTTCGCAGACCTGCAGGTGAGCCTGCTGCAGAACGCCATGTTCGTGGCGGGCATCGTCACGCTGGTGCAGCTGTACGGCCTCGGCCCCGTGGGCGGCAAAGTGCCGATCATCATGGGTACCAGCTCGGGCTTTCTGGGCGTGTTCAACAGCGTGGCTGCCACCATGGGCGGCGACGTCACGGCCTACGGCGCCATGATGGGCGCATCCATTCTGGGCGGCCTGTTCGAGAGCGTGCTGGGCGTCTTTCTGAAGCCCCTGCGCAAGCTGTTCCCGCCGGTGGTCACCGGCACGGTCGTGCTGTCCATCGGTCTGTCCCTCATCTCCGTGGGCGTCAACTCCTTCGGCGGCGGCAACGCAGCCAAGGACTTCGGCTCGGTGGAGAACCTGCTGCTGGCCGTCTTCGTGCTGGTGGTCATCCTCTTCTTCAAGCACTGGACCAAGGGCTTCCTCAGCTCTTCCTCCATCCTCGTGGGCATCATCGCGGGCTATCTGGCAGCCATCGTCATGGGCTTCGTCCTGCCCACCACCGGCGTCACCGCCGACGGCGTGGAGTTCACCAAAGCATGGGTGCTGAACTGGAACAAGGTCGCTGAGGCCAGCTGGTTCGCCATCCCGAAGCTGGTGCCGGTCAAGATCGTCTTCGACCTCCGCGCCATCCTGCCCGTCATGATCATGTTCATCGTCACCGCCGTGGAGACGGTGGGCGACATCTCCGGCGTCATGGAGGGCGGCATGAGCCGCGAGGCCACCGATAAGGAGCTGAGCGGCGGCATCATCTGCGACGGCCTCGGCTCTACCGTCGCTGCCTGCTTCGGCGTCCTGCCCAACACCTCCTTCAGCCAGAACGTGGGCCTCGTGGCCATGACCAAGGTGGTCAACCGGGGCGCACTGGCCACCGGCGCCATCTTCCTGATGCTCTGCGGCCTCATCCCCAAGCTGGGCGCACTCATCTCCATCATGCCGCAGGCCGTTCTGGGCGGCGCTGCCGTCATGATGTTCTCCTCCATCGTGGTGTCGGGCATCCAGCTCATCACCAAGGAGAAGATGACTCCCCGCACCCTGACCATCGTCTCTGTGGCGCTGGGCGTGGGCTACGGCATGGGTGCAAACGCCAAGATCCTTGCCAACACCCCCCAGTTCGTCCAGCTCATCTGCGGTGAGAGCGGCATCGTGCCTGCTGCCTTCGTGGCCATCCTGCTCAACTGCCTGCTGCCCCGCGACGAGAAGTAAGCTTTGGAGCACTGCGGCCTCCCTGTCTTTGCAGGGAGGTCTTTTTGTGCTATAATTTCCCCGGTCTTATGAGAGGGAAGGAGGACTCTATGGAACTGCAAACTGCCGCCCGCTATCGTCTTCTGGACGAGCTGCGGGGACTCGACCTCATCAGCATGATGCTCTACCACGGGATGTGGGACGTGGTGTTCCTCTTCGGCGTGGCCCAGAAGTGGTACACCGGACGCCCGGGCTTTGTGTGGCAGCAGAGCATCTGCTGGGTCTTCATCCTGCTTTCGGGCTTCTGCCTGCCGCTGGGGCATCATCCGTTCCGGCGGGGAGCTGTCGTCTTCGGGGCAGGGGCGCTGGTCACAGCCGTCACCCTGCTCTTCCTGCCCGAGGACGTGGTGTGGTTCGGGGTGCTGACTCTGCTGGGCTCGTCCATGCTCCTCACCGCCGCGCTGGCCCCGCTGCTGCGCCGCGTCCCGCCCGCCGTGGGCGTGGCCGTCAGCGCCCTGCTGTTCTGGGTGACCTACCCGACGATGAACGGCTTCTGGAACCTGCCGGGCGGGCGTCTGGCCCTGCCGCAGGCCCTCTACGCCAGCTGGCCCACGGCCTACTTCGGCTTCATGCCCAAGAGCTTTTTCTCCACCGACTATTTCCCGCTGCTGCCCTGGCTGTTTCTGTTCTGGGCGGGGTACTTCCTCCACCACCTCCTGGGCCGCGGACGCCTCGCGCCGCTGCGCCGGTCGGTCTGCCCGCCGCTGGGCTGGATGGGCCGTCACTCGCTGGTGCTCTATCTGCTCCATCAGCCGGTCATCCTGGGGGTGCTGACGGTGGCGTTCCGGCTGATGAGAGCGGGGTAAAACTTCTGGAAAAGTTAGCCTCTGCGACCGCTTGACAAAGCAGCGGCGCTGTGGTATCCTATGGACAGTTAGAGAAATCTAACTAAAGAGATGCGTCTGAGCCTGCTTCCGACGCATTTTTATGGAGCAAAAAGTTAGAAATAGCTAACCTAATAAATCAAAAGTGAGGCTGAACATTATGAGCAAAGTAGCAATCGTATTCTGGAGCGCGACCGGCAACACCGAGACCATGGCAAACTGCATCGCGGAGGGTGCAGGCGCTGCCGCCGCCATCGTCCCCTGCGCCGAGATGGACGCAGCAAAGCTGGGCGAGTATGACGTGGTGGCCTTCGGCTGCCCGGCCATGGGCGCGGAGCAGCTGGAGGAGAGCGAGTTCGAGCCGATGTTCGCGGGCCTCGAAGGCTCTCTGAACGGCAAGAAGGTGGCTCTGTTCGGCTCCTACGGCTGGGGCGACGGCCAGTGGATGCGCGACTGGTGCGAGCGCGCCAAAGAGGACGGCGCACAGCTGTTCAGCGACGAGGGCCTCATCTGCAACGAAACGCCCGACGACGACGTTCAGGCTGCCTGCCGCAAGCTGGGCGCTGATCTGGCCAACTGGTAAAAAATAACACCGGCCCATCCTGCATCATCCCGCATCTTTGGGGCAACCTAGGGACAAAGAGGTGATGAATGAATGGAAAACACAGGTGTCCGCTGTGATGTCTGCGAGTGCCGCCACAACGTGGGGAGCTGCAAGTGTGACTTGCCCGAGATCACGGTGACGGAGCGCTGCACCTGCTCTTCTCAGCAGGTGGACATCCCGCACTACTGCCAGAGCTACGAGAAAAAGTAAGTTCTGCGCAACAAAAAGACCTCTGCCCGACAGCCGGGCAGGGGTCTTTTGCTGTTAGAAGCTGTTTTCATAGGCGGTGTGCAATGCTTATGAAAACGGCTTCTCTAGTGGAGGCTGACGCCGAAGGTGGGCAGGCTGCGCAGCAGGGTGCCGACGTTGTGCATCTCGTAGATGCCGAAGCCCAGAGCGCTGGCGGCTACGAGGTTGTCGGCCCGGTCGTCGATGAAGATGCACTCATCGGCCCGGAGATGGTATTTGTCCAGCAGGGCCTGATAGATGCGGGGGTCGGGCTTGTTGATCTTCACTTCGCAGGAGGCCACGCCGCCGTCGAAGAGACCCTCGAAGTCCCGGTGCATCAGCAGGTCCAGCACATCCTCGGGGATGTTGCTCAGGTAGTAGACGCAGTAGCCGCGCTGCTTGAGCTGCTCCACCAGCGTCTGCATCCGGCGGCGGGGACGGAGCATACTCATCCAGTCGTCCAGCACGCCCTCCACCTCGAAGCCCCGGCCCACGGCTCTGGCCCGCTCGAGCATCCGCTCGTTGGCCTCCCGGCGGGTGATGCGGCCCGCGTCCAGCAGCCGCCATTCTCTGCTGCCGAAGGTCAGGTCGTAGACCTCCTCTTCCAGCCCCCGGTTCCCGAACAGGTCGATGAGGTACTTGTGGGGGTCGAAATCCACCATGACGCCGCCGAAGTCGAACACGATATTTTTATACATCGATGATACCTCTTAAAAAAAAGTTGGGATCGCACTGCGCCCAGTATAGCACATCCGGGGCAGTATTTTCCAGCCCTTTTGCATCGTCCGGCCTGCACCGGCATAGGATGGGACTGTAAGGGGGCGGGGGAGATGACCTTTCGGGAGCTGTGCAGCAAGGAAGTCGTCCAGCTGAAGGACGGGGCCTGCCTTGGCCGGGTGGACGATGTGGAGCTGGACGCCGACACGGCCCGCATCGGGAGCCTGCTTCTGCTGGGGCGGCCCCGGCTCTTCGGGCTGCTGGGCCGGGACGAGACCCTGACCATCCCGTGGGCCGACATCGAGCGCATCGGTCTGGACGCCATCCTCGTGCGGACGGACATCCCCGCCCCGCCGCCCTCCCACGGGGGACTGCTGGATAAATTGCATCAGTGGCTGAACGGATGAAAGATTTTCACCCGTTTTTTGTCCGTCAAGACTGGATTTTGGAGGCGGGATGATTATAATAGAGGACTGGGGCGGAGTCTGCCGCCTCAAATAAGCTTCAAATAATAAGAAAAACGCAGAAGTGAAAGGAACTTCTTTATGACACACCATCCGAGTGCTGCGTCCCTCCGGCTGCACGGGGCGCGGCTGCTGTTTCCGCCTGTGGCCACCCTTCTGTTTCTGGTGCTCACCGAGTACATCGCCCGCGGCGCCCTGAGCGGAGATACCTTTGTGCAGTACATCTTTCCCCACGCAGAAGCCTACCTGCTGGCGTGGGGGCTGCTCTTCCTCGTCTGGATGGCGGTGGACTGGCTCACCCGCTTCGCCCCGCTGGCCACCCTCCTGTCGGCCCTGCTGGGCTGTCTGCCCGCCACGGTGGACTTTTACATCCTGCAGCTCCGGGGCGAGCCCTTCCTCCCGTGGGACTTGATGCAGGTGTCCGAGGCGGCCGGCGTGGCCTCCGCGGCGGGCATCCACGTCCAGAAGAGCATGGTCGTCTCCGGCGTCGTGGTGCTGGCTCTGACCGTCGGCTCCTTCTTCCTCTACCGGGGGCGTCAGAAGCTGCCGTGGGTGCAGCGTCTGGCGGGCTTCGCGGCCAACACAGCGGCCACCTGCGCCCTCATCTTCGGGGTGTTTTTGCAGCCTGCCGTCACCCAGTCGCTGGGCATCCTGCCCGACGCATGGATGCAGGACCGCTACTACCGCTATTACGGCGTCATCACCAGCTTCCTCACCAACCTGACGAATCTGGAGATCGACAAGCCCGAGGATTACTCGGAGGAGGCCATCAACGCCATCCTCGACAACGTGGAGGCAGGGGAGAAGTACACCACCAGCCCGGTCTACCCCGACTCCTATGCCGCCCAGACCCCGGCAGACGAACAGGTGAAGCAGCCCACCATCCTCTACGTGATGGACGAGTCCTACTGGGACGTCTCGGAGCTGGAACAGTACGGCTTCCAGTTCGACACCGACGTCTCGGCCAACCTCCACGCCCTGCAGCAGACCAGCGCCTATGGCCGGGTCTACAGCCCCAGCTTCGGCGGCGGCACCTGTGACGTGGAGTTCGAGGCCCTGACGGGTTACTCGGTGTCCTATCTGCCCAGCGGCAGCAAGCCCTACCAGCAGCACGTGACGAAACCCATGTTCGCCCTGCCCAGCTACCTCAAGACCGAAGGGTATCAGACGGCGGCGGTCCACTGCTTCTGGGCCAGATACTGGAGCCGCGACACGGCCTACCCCAACCTCGGCCTCGACGACTTCATCAGCCTCGAGAAGATGCACGGCGTCCAGAAGGTGCGCCGCCACTACTGGACCACCGGCCTCGTCACCGACGACTCCATGGCAGACCAGATCATCGGCCAGTACGAGACCATGAAGGCCCAGTCCGACGCCCCCGTCTTCCTCCACGCCGTCACCATGCAGAACCATACCAATTATAATAAGGATAACTACCCCGACGACCAGCGGGTGAAAGTCACCGAAGCCCCGGCGGGCCTCAAGGCCAGCACCGTGGGTGCGCTGGAAGACTTTGCCACCGGCATCCGGGACGCCGACGCCATGCTGGGCAGGCTGACGGACTACTTCTCGCAGGTGGACGAGCCGGTCATCCTCGTGTTCTGGGGCGACCACTACAACCCTATCGACTCCAATTACGACATCTACACCCGCAGCGGCTATGCCAGCGGCTCCAGCGCCGACCCCCGCCTCCATCAGACCACCCTGCTGATGTGGTCGAACTATTCCGACCGCGCGGTCGACCTCGGCACCATCGCCGCCTACGACATCTCGCCGGTGATGATGGAGCTGTTCGGCCTGCGTCAGCCCGCCTACTTCCAGTTCCTTGGCCGTCAGCTCCGGGCCGCCTACCGGGCCAACACCCGCGGCACCATTCTGGAGAAGGACGGCACCGCCTCGAACGAGCTGACCCCCTTGCAGCAGAAGTGGAGCGATGAGCACTGGCTGCTCCAGTACGACCTCATGTTCGGCAAAGGCTATGCCCTGAGCCGGATGGGGCTCGAGAGCATCGCCGAGGGCGCAGATTGACGAAAAACTACGATTCTTTTTAGAAAAAAGCACGAAAACCCCTTGCAACGGCCAGAGGTTTGTGCTATTATTACTTAGCATTACACACGCATCACTATGCCCTTTTGTGCTCTGACGAGTGGAGGGCAGTCCGCAGGCATCCGATATGTCAGTGGATCACGGTGTGCGGAGGCAAAACAAATTTTGGAGGTAATTTTACTATGGCAGTCGTTTCTATGAAGCAGCTTCTCGAGGCAGGCGTTCACTTTGGTCACCAGACCCGCCGCTGGAACCCCAAGATGGCGAAGTATATCTTCACCGAGCGCAACGGCATCTATATCATCGACCTGCAGAAGACCGTCAAGAAGCTGGACGAGGCTTACAACTACGTGAAGGAAGTTGCAGCTGAGGGCGGCGACATCCTGTTCGTCGGCACCAAGAAGCAGGCTCAGGAGTCCATCCGTGACGAGGCTCTGCGCTGCGGTATGCACTACGTCAACGCTCGCTGGCTGGGCGGTATGCTGACCAACTTCCGCACCATCCGCAAGCGCATCGACCGTATGGCTCAGCTGCAGAACATGAAGGACAACGGCACCTTCGAGCTGCTGCCCAAGAAGGAAGTCGCCAAGCTCGAGCTGGAGATGGAGAAGCTGGACAAGTACCTCGGCGGCGTCAAGAACATGAAGACCCTGCCCAAGGCCATGTTCATCGTTGACCCCCACAAGGAGCGCATCGCTGTTGCTGAGGCTCGCAAGCTGAACATCCCCATCGTTGCTATCGTTGATACCAACTGCAACCCCGACGAGATCGACTACGTCATCCCCGGCAACGACGACGCTATCCGCGCTGTCAAGCTGATCGCTGGCGCTATGGCTGACGCTGTGCTGGAAGGCAAGCAGGGCAACCAGGAGGCCGCTCCCGCTGAGGACGCAGCAAACGCCTGATTTCCCGAAATTCTCACAAACCAACAAATACTGTGTAAGGGAGAATACCAAAATGGCTATTACTGCAAAGGACGTTATGGAACTGCGCAAGCAGACCGACTGCGGCATGATGGAGTGCAAGAAGGCTCTGACCGAGGCTGACGGCAACTTCGAGAAGGCAATCGAGATCCTGCGTGAGCGTGGTCTGGCTACCGCCGCCAAGAAGGCAAGCCGCGTGGCTGCCGAGGGCATGGTCTACGCTGATTACTGCCCCGAGTGCAAGGTGGGCGTCGTCATCGAGGTCAACGCCGAGACCGACTTCGTCGCCAAGAACGACAAGTTCGTCGCCTTCGTCAAGGAGGCCACCAAGGTCATCATGAAGCAGAACCCCGCTGATGTCGAGGCTCTGATGGCATGCAAGACCGAGAGCGGCGAGACCGTCGATGAGGCTCTGAAGAACCTCATCCTGGTCATCAAGGAGAACATCAAGGTTCGCCGTTTCGTCCGTTACGAGGGCGTCTGCTCTGCATACGTCCACGGCGGCGGCACCCACGGCATCCTGGTCAACTTCGAGACCACCAACGGCATCGAGGCTAAGGACGAGTTCGCTGCATACGGCAAGGATGTTGCCATGCAGGTCGCAGCTGCCAACCCCAGCTACGTCGATGAGGCTGCTGTCCCCGCTGAGGTCGTCGCCAAGGAGAAGGAGATCCTCCTCGCTCAGATGGCTAACGACCCGAAGAACGCCAACAAGCCCGACGCTGTCAAGCAGAAGATGATCGAGGGCAAGATCAAGAAGTACTTCAAGGAGAACTGCCTGGTCGATCAGGAGTTCGTCAAGGACGGCGACATGACCGTCGGTCAGTACACTGCCAAGGTCGCAAAGGACCTGGGCGGCGAGATCAAGGTCATCAAGTTCACCCACTTCGTCAAGGGCGAGGGCCTGGAGAAGCGTTCTGACGACTTCGCTGCTGAAGTCGCAAGCATGGTGAAGTAAGCCAGCTTCTACTGCTGAAGCATACGAGAGCCGCAGTGCCTGTAACAGGGCGCTGCGGCTCTTTTTGTTGGTGCTTGTAAGGGAAACGGAGGATGGATGTATTGCTCCACGACAGCTATACAGGAGTCGGTAGCTTTCTCTTCGGACACGGTGACCGGGTTGCGGCTCCAGCATCCGCAGCTGGCAGCGGTCGGCTCCGCTACAGTCGTCGCTGTTGCTCCTACCGAGGGGAAGCCTTGGCATTTCGTAAAGCTTGGCCTCTTCGCCAGAGGCTCCCCTACTAGGGGAGCTGTCGAACGAAGTGAGACTGAGAGGTTGTACGAAGGGAAGCCTGACCGTGAGCCGCTGCTGGACTCAACCTCTCCGTCAGCGCTGACGCGCTGCCACCTCCCCTACAGAGGGGAGGCTTTGGCAGTCCCCGCAAAGTGAACGGTTCCCCTACTAGGGGCAACGGCGATGACCGCCGCCAGCGGCGAGTCGCTGTTGGGGCCGCGGCCAGCAGGATGCAAGCGACAGCACACAGCACAATAAACAAACAAAAGCGCCGCTGACGGTTCAGAAGCCGTCAGCGGCGTTTTGCTTATTCAGTCAACAGCGGTCAATGGATCAGGCCTTGGCCTCGCTGTTGTGCTCTGCCTTCTTGTAGGCGGAGAAGGAGTGGAACACGATGTTCAGGCCCAGAACGATCAGCAGGACAGCCAGGATGAGCTGCAGGCCGTTGGCGATGAACACAGCGCCCCAAGTGGTCTCACCGGCAGGGATGGTGACAGCAGCGGCATTGCTGATGGCCTTGACCATAGCCATGAGACGCTGCACCAGAGCGGTGAAGGTGACGCAGAGCATGATGATCAGCGGGGGGAAGAGCATCTTGTTGCTGCGGCCGGTGACCTTCAGGAAGACGCACAGGGTAGACAGGACCAGAGCGCTCAGCAGCTGGTTTGCAGAACCGAACAGGGGCCAGATGTTGGCGTAGCCGATCTTGGTCAGGATGAAGCCGAACACCAGAGTGATGAAGGTGGAGAAGTAGACGTTGCAGAGCAGCTTGCGCCAGCCCTCAGCGTGCTCCATGTCGTCCACGCTGAACAGCTCCTGGAAGCTCATGCGGCCGATACGGGCCACGGCATCCAGACTGGTCAGAGCCAGTGCGGAAACGCACATGGTCATAAAGACGGTAGCGGCATAAGCGGGGACACCGAACATCTCAAAGAAACCGGCGACGCCGCGGCTGAAGATCTGGAACGGGGTGCCAGCAGCGGGAGTGCCGTCAGCAGCGGCAGCAGCACCGGCGACGCAGAGAGCCAGAACAGCCAGCAGGCTCTCGAGGATCATGGCGCCATAGCCGACCTTCAGCATATCCTTCTCGTTCTCGACGGTCTTGGAGGAAGTGCCGGAAGAGACGAGGCTGTGGAAGCCGGAGACAGCACCGCAGGCCACGGTGACGAACAGGATGGGGAACATGGTACCCAGCTTCTCGTTGGTGAAACCGGTGAAGACGGGCAGGTTCATGGTGGGATGAGCGACCAGCAGGCCCACAACGGCACCGGCGATCATGGCCACGAACATGAAGGTGGTCATGTGGTCACGGGGCTGCTTCAGCAGCCACATGGGCAGAACAGCGGCAAAGAAGATGTAGACGAAGGTGATGTAGCTCCATGCAGCCTTGCCCAGAATGATGGGCAGGTTCGCACCGATGACGAAGGACAGCACGATGAAAACGATGCTGATGACGCCCTCTTTCCAGCCGGAGAAGTTGAACTTCTTCTGGATGAGGCCGAAGACGACAGCGAAGACCATGAACATGATGGAGACCATACCGGCAGCGCCGTTGGTCTGAGCAGCCTCCACCAGAGCACCGTCGGCGCCGAAGGCGTTGAAGGTGCCGGCTACCATGTCAGCAAACGCTGCAATGACGATGCCGCAGAACAGCCAGCAGAACAGCAGGAACAGCTTGCGGCCGGTCTTGCCGATGTACTTCTCGATCAGCATGCCCATGCTCTTGCCGTCGTTCTTGACGGAAGCGTACAGAGCACCGAAGTCGGTGACAGCGCCGAAGAAGATGCCGCCCAGCAGCACCCACAGCAGGACAGGCAGCCAGCCGAAAGCAGCAGCCTGGATGGCACCGGTGACAGGGCCTGCACCGGCGATGGAGCTGAACTGGTGTGCAAACACGGTCCAGCCGTTGGTGGGGACATAGTCACGGCCATCCTCGTGGACGACTGCGGGGGTCTTGGCGGTGGGGTCGATGCCCCACTTGTTGGCCAGCCAGCGGCCATACAGCGTATAAGCGCCGAACAGACACACGGCTGCGATCAAAACGATGACCAGCGTATTCATTTCTTTTACCTCTTTCCTTTCTTTCACACCGGCAATGGCCGAAGCAGGACGGCTGTGCCCAAAAGCAGGGCAGGCGAAACGGTCCGGAGGGGTGAAAAAAGCCTCCGTCCTCATGAAAGACAGAGACACAAAAATGTATCCCATCTTCCTCGAAGACGAAGGCCAAACGGTGCATCTGCACCGGTCGTTCTCCGCGGTACCACTTCGTTTGCTGCTTTCGGGAGCAGCCGCTTGCGCGTACAGGCGTTCCTGCCGCCGATACGCCGCCCTGTAACGTGGGCTGAACGGCCATGCACTACTGCCGCAAGCGGGTTCGCACAGGCTGCTCGCAGGTGAGGGCTGATCGCACTGTGCTGCCGTCTTGCACCGGAATGACGGCTCTCTGAGCGCAGGGAATGCGAAAAGTCATGTCCTGTTCATTGCATTTGCCGAATGATTGTGTATACTTTAGTCCTGATTTCATAATTTGTCAATATATTTTGGGCAAGTTAGGAGACTGTGCCATTTTTGCGGGGGAGAAACTAAGAAAATTTAGGCGATTTTTGTTCAGATGTGAGATGAATAAAACTGAATGTCTCCACAGGTGAAATCTGCTAAACTCCCGGAAAGAAAGACCGAACACTTGACTTTTATACTTTCAAGTGCTAAAGTAACAGAGTAATAAAAAGACCCGTGCCGCACCCTGCGGCACTTTGCCCTAAAGGAGGCAGCTATGGCGGACAAGAACCCCAGAAGAAACCCCACCACCGACGCACTGTTCGACGCGATCCTGAGTCTTGAGACGAGGGAGGAGTGCTACAACTTCTTCGAAGACCTCTGTACGGTCAAGGAGATCTCCGATATGGCCCAGCGTCTGGAAGCGGCCAAGCTCCTGCTCGGCGGCAGCACCTACGACCAGATCGTAAAGGCGGTGGAGATCAGCACCGCCACCATCAGCCGCATCAACCGCTGCATCCAGTACGGCTCCGGCGGCTACCGCGACACCATCGAGAAGGTACAGAAGAGCGCAAAGCCGGAGTGACATCCGGGCGGCGAGGCACATAGGATGGACTGCGCCCGATCCCTATTATAGAAAGGAAGGTCCTTCTTATGGCTGATACCACCAACTGCACCACCTGCGTTTCCTGCGGCTGCCCCGCGCTGCCGAGAGTTTCCTTCGACCAGGCCGTCGTCGACCTGATGGAGAGCATCGCTCTGCAGGAGTCGGCCCTGAGCCACATCCTCTGCGCCGAGACCCAGAAGATGAAAGCCGCCCTCAGCATGGAGGAGCTGGACCTGTGCAAGCTGCTGGAAGTCAACGACTCCGCCACCAACATGGTCCACGCCGTGGCGAACCTTGAGCTGGTTCTGAAAGAGAAGCTGGAATTCATCGCCAACAACCTCTACTACCCCTCGACGGGGAACAGCACCACCACCGAGAGCTGATGTCAAAATGCGACTGCCCGCCCGCAATGGGTGGGCGGTTTTTGCTTTCCGGGGCGGGGCTGCCTAAAAATATGTATAAAAGTCGGAAAAGTGTTTTGTTGGAATTGCTGAATATCGAAATCTGTGCTATACTATATAATGTTTATCCAAAGAGAAAGGGGAACCTGACCTTGCTGCACTACGATGCGATCCTGTTTGACGTGGACGGTACGCTCATCGATTCCGCCCCCGGCATTCTCAATACACTGGAAGAAGTTTTCAGCTCCATGGGCGTTGACGTCGCCCGGAGCGACCTTGGCCGCTACATCGGCCCGCCCCTCCGCAAGAGCTTCGGCGAGCATTTCTCCGACCCTGCAAAAATCGAGGAGGCCACGAAGCGCTACCGCGTGAGCTACGCCGCCAAGGGCTGCCACGAGGGCGGTGTCTACCCCGGCGTGGTGGAGATGCTGGGCCGTCTCAAGGCTGCGGGCCTGACCCTCTGCACGGCCACCTGCAAGCCCACCGACGTTGTGAGGCCCATCCTCGAAGAGCAGGGCCTTGCGCCTTACTTCTCCTTCGTGGGCGGCGCGTCCATGGATGAGAGCCGCGACAACAAGACCGATGTCATCCGCCACGTCCTCGCCCAGCCCGTCATGCAGGGCAAGCGGGTGCTGATGGTGGGCGACCGCCGGGACGATATGCAGGGCGCTGTGAACTGCGGCCTGGACGCCGCCGCTGTGCTCTACGGCTACGGCGGCAGGGAAGAGGTCGCCCCCTTTGCGCCGGTCTTCATGGCCGCTGACTGCAAAGAGCTGACGGACTGGGCTCTCCGCCCGGTGGACGAGCTTTCCCATTCCTGAAACGAGAGGGACTGAATCTATGAGTCGAAAAAAACAACAACAAAACGAAACCATGACTCCCATGCAGCATCGGGCCGTTCTGGTCTGCATCCTCTGCGTGCTGGCGGTGCTGCTGACCTTCGGCATCACCACCACCCTCCTCAAAAAGGAGGAGCCTGCCCCCTCCGTCTCGGAGTCTGTGGCAGACCCCACCCCCGGCGAAGACCTGTCGGGCCACTACCAGATCGACAACGCCTCCACCGCTCTGCTGACGGAGACCGCCGACGCCGGCACGGACTATCTGAACGACACCCTCTTTCTGGGCGATTCCAACACCGTCCGCCTCTATAACAACGGCCTCATCTCCCTGCAGCAGTTCTGCGCCAAAGAGGGCATCGGCACCCAGGTCGCGCTCAGCGAGGGCATCGTTACCTTTAAGAAGGATTCCAACCACTACACCATCCCTCAGGCGGTGGCCATGATGAAGCCCCGCCGTGTGGTCATGACTTTCGGCACCAACGACACCGGGATGGAAGTCTCGGACTTCATCGCCCACTACACGGCCCTCATCCAGGCCATCCAGCAGAGCTACCCCTACACCGACATCATCGTCAACACGGTGCCGCCGGTCCCGGCTGACCACTCCAACTACCCCCACATGGACCAGGCCAAGATCGACGACTTCAACATGGCCCTTCTGGATCTGTGCGAGCAGCTGGGCGTCCGCTTCCTCAACTCTGCCGAGGCCCTCAAGGGCAGCGACGGCTACGGCATCGCGGACTACTACACCAGCGGCGACATCCACCTCAAGAGCGCCGGCCTCAAGGCAGTGCTGAACTATCTCCGCACCCACGCTCTGCAGACCGAGGACCGCCGCCCCGACACCAACAACATCCCCACCCGCACCATGGAGTATGTCTCCAACCCCAGCTCCGCCGTGGCCGCTCCCAGCTCGGAGGCTGTCAGCTCCAGCGAGAGTCAGGCCGAGAGCGCCAGCAGCTCGGAGAGCTCTTCGAGCGAGAGCACCAGCGAGAACAAAAAGTTCGAGGCCCGCTACCGTGTGGACAAGAACGGCGGCGGCACTCTGAGCGTCGGCAATGACACCGGCAACAGCTCTGTGACCTACACCGTCACCGACCCCGACAAATCCATCACCGTGACCGCTGTCCCGGCGGAGGGCCATGTCTTCGTCAAGTGGAGCGACGGCCTCACCAGCAAGACCCGCACCGACACCGATTTCAAGCAGAATCTGGACGTCACGGCAGTCTTCGGCACGGCCTCCGTCCACATCACCAGCGAGGGCAAGGGCGCTGTGGGCAGCTCCTACACCTTCAAGGCTGCCTTGAGCGGCAAGTACGCCAAGACTGAGAACCTGCGCTGGTACGCCAACGGTCAGGAGGTCACGCAGGCCGCCGGCAAGTCCAGCATCACTGTGGTGGTGGACAGCTCCATGGCCAACGCTTCTTATAAGATCCACGCCGTCGTCACCTACAACGACTGCAAGGTGAGCAGCAACACCCTGACCATCACCATCGGCAGCGGTGTGACCAGCGAGTCCGGCTCCACCAGCAGTTCGTCCTCGTCCCATGCCGGTTCTTCCGGCAGTACATCCTCTTCGTCTTCCTCTGCAAGTTCGGGCAGCTCTTCCCACAGCACCAGCAGTTCGTCGTCGGCATCGTCCAGCACGTCGTCTGGCAGCTCCAAGGCAGAGTCGGAGTCCGAAAGCAAGGCCGAGTCTAAGGCAGAATCCAAGACTGAGAGCAAAGCTGAGTCCAAGGCAGAGTCCAAGGCCGAGAGCGAAGCAGAATCCAAGGCCGAAAGCAAGTCGGAAGCCTCCGCCAGCAAGGAAGCCGAAAGTAAGGCAGAATGACGCCCCGCACCTTCCTCTGTGCAGCCGCATAGGCTGAGCCGAGAGGAGGCGAGCGGATGTTCCGTGAAGAAATGCGAGTCCTCGGCCTGCCCGGCGCAGAAGATGTGACCGACGGCAGCGTGGACTACTACGACATGGATTGGGAAAACGTCGAGAACGGCGTGACGGAGGAGCAGATGGCAAAGTGCATCGCAAAAGAGTGCGCCTGCACGCCGCGCTGTAAGTGCAGCGGGAACCTGCCGGACCAGTCCGACGACGAAGCCTATGAAATGACGTTGGAATGATAAAAATACGAGAAGCCAGCTCTGCCGGGCGGGGCTGGCTTCTCGCTGTTCTCAAACCGCATCGCAGCCGCGCCCGCTCAAGGCGGCAGGCGGCTCGAAAAATGATAGAGAAGGGAAAGAAACATGGCAAAATATTATTGCATCCTCTTCGATGCAGACAATACGCTTCTGGACTTTGACGCCGCCGAGAACAAGGCGCTGGCTGAGACGCTGGTGGAATACGGCATCGAGCCGGACGCCGGGACGGTGCAGACCTACCGGGACATCAACTCGGAGCTGTGGCGTCAGCTGGAAAAGGGCCAGATACGCCGCGACAAGCTGATGGGGGAGCGCTTCACCCGCTTCCTCAAGGCCATCAACGCAGCCGGTGACGGCGTGGAGATGAACCGCTGCTACCTCGACCACCTGTCCTCCCACCCCGACCTGATGACCCCCAATGTGCTGGACGTCCTCGGGGAGCTTTCCGAGGTGGCGACGCTGGCCATCGTGACCAACGGCTTCGAGAAGGTGCAGAGCCGCCGGGTGGCAGAATCCGGCATCGGGGCCTACCTTGAGGACGTCTTCGTCTCCGAGAAGCTGGACAGCGAGAAGCCCAGCCGCCGCATCTTCGACTCCGCCCTCCGCGCTCTGGGCGTGGAGAACCGGGAGCACGTCCTGGTGGTGGGCGACGGCCTCACCAGCGACATTCAGGGCGGCGTGAACGCGGGCCTCGACACCTGCTGGTTCAACCCCGGCCACGCCGAGAACCCGGGCAAGGTGAGCCCCACCTACGAGATCGCCTCGCTGGAAGAGCTCTACCCGCTGGTGATGGAGCCGGAAGAGCTGGCGAACCTCGGCCTCAAGCACCGCCGTCATCAGCTGTAACGGCGGGAATGTCCCTATCCACCCTACTGGAAAAGAACACGGAAGAACGATATGCTGATTCATTTGGAAAAACTCGGAAAGAGCTTTGGCGAGAAAGTCGTCCTGCACGACGTGAGCGCCAGCGTGGAAAAAGAAGACCGCATCGGCATCGTGGGCCAGAACGGCGCAGGCAAGACGACCCTGCTCAAAATTCTGACCGGCGTCTACACCGACTATGACGGCGAGTTCAGCGTGACCCACGGCGTGACGCTGGGCTATCTGGAGCAGAACGCAAAGCTCGATGTCACGCTGGATATTTATGGGGAGATGCGCTCTTCCTTCGCCCCTGTGCTGGACGCCATGGCCCAGATGCAGATCTTGGAAAAGAAGATGGCGGCCTCTCCCGACGACGACGCCCTTCTCGAAAAGCACGACGAATTGCAGAACATCATCGACGCCGCCGACGGCTACAACATGGACGTCAACATCAAGAAGGTGCTGTCCGGCATGGGCTTTGCGCAGGATACCTGGAGCAAGAACGTGGGCGTCCTCTCCGGCGGTGAGCTGACCCGTCTCCGTCTGGCCAAGCTCCTCCTCGAGAAGCCGGACGTCCTCATTCTGGACGAGCCCACGAACCATCTGGACTTCGCCACCATGGAGTGGCTGGAAAACTACCTCAAGGGCTACTCCGGTGCCGTTCTGGTGGTCAGCCACGACCGCTATTTCCTCGACAACGTCTGTACCAGGATCTGGGAAGTCTCGTTCCAGACCATGACCACCTATAAGGGCAACTTCTCGGCCTATCTGCCCCAGAAGGAAGCCGCCGACGCCCTGCGCCAGAAGCAGCACGACGCCGACGTGGCGCTGGCCGAAAAATTACAGGACTACATCGACCGCAACCTCGTCCGCGCCTCCACCACCAAGATGGCCCAGAGCCGCCGCAAGCAGCTGGAAAAGCTGGAGATCACCGAGGCCCCTCAGGACGAGACCAACCAGCTCAAGTTCCGCTTCGAATACGACGTGGAGCCGTGGAATGAGCTGGTGCTGCTCAAGAACCTGACCATTAAGATCGGCGACCGCACCCTGCTGGAGCCCTTCACCTATACGGTCTGCCGCGGCCAGCGGCTCATCATCGCCGGCCCCAACGGCGCAGGCAAATCCACCCTGATGCAGGTGCTGGACGGCAAGCGCCGCCCCTCCGGCGGCATGGTGCGCCTTGGCACCGGCGCACGGCCCAGCATCTTCGCCCAGCAGCAGAACCGCATCGGCGCGGGCCGCGTCATCGACGTCATCTGGAACAAGTACCCCCGGATGACCGAGCTGGAAGTCCGCAGCCATCTGGCAAAGCTGGGCTTCCGGGGCGAGACGGTCTTCAAGCCCTGCGAGGCCCTGTCCGGCGGCGAGCTGGCCCGACTGCGCTTTGCAGAGATCGTGCTGGAACGCCCGAACCTGCTGTTCCTGGACGAGCCTACCAACCATCTGGACATCTACACCCGCGAGAACCTGACCGAGGCGCTGATGGCCTACACTGGCACGCTGCTCCTCGTCACCCATGACCGCCACCTGATGAACAGTCTGGCCTGCCCCATCCTCTACCTCGAGGACGGCAAGGCGGTCATCTACCCCAGCTATGACGCCCTGATGGGCCGCGCCGCTCCCGCCCCCGTGGCCGAGAAGAGCAGCGAACCCGCCAAGGCGGGCTACGGCAAAGAGCAGCGCCGCCGCCGGGCCGAGCTGCGCGCTAAGATCAAAGCCTGCGAGGACGAGATGGAAGCCTGCGGCGCCCGCGAAGTGGAGCTGGAAAACGAGATCAACTCGCCGGAAGTCTACAACGACCCCCAGCTTTTGCGGGAAAAGAGCGACGAGCTCAGCGACCTGCGCTTCCATCAGGACGAGCTTTTCGCCGCATGGGAAGCCGCTGTGGAAGAGCAGGAGCAGTACGAGCAGACCGCCGGCGGCGAAGAATGACCGATGCAGCAAAGGGGGAGAGCCGATGGCAAACCGAAACCATGACCCAAAGAAAACACACGAGATCGCACTTTCCGGCCTGCTGTTCGCGCTGGCGATGGCTCTTTCCTTCATCGAAGGCACACTGGTCATCCCGGGCCTTGCGCCGGGCATGAAGCTGGGCCTTGCGAATATCGTAGTGATGTATGCACTGTTCTTCATGGGGGCGCGGCAGGCGCTCTATCTCGACCTGCTCAAGGCGCTGTTCGTCTTTCTCGTCTCCGGCTGGACGGCAGGCTTCCTCTCGCTCTGCGGCGGACTGCTGTCCCTGCTGGTGATGTGGGTGCTCTACTATAAGCTCCCGTTCCAGCCCACATGGTTTATCCTGTCGGTCTGCGGCGCACTGTCCCACAACATCGGCCAGCTGCTTGGCGCGGGGCTCATCCTGTCCTCGGCCATGTCGCTGTACTATGCGCCGGTGATGCTGGTGCTGGGCCTTGTCATGGGCGCCCTCACGTCGCTGACCCTCCGGGCCATCCTGCCTGCACTGGGCAGACTGGGCTACAACACCCGGGAAAAGCGCTGAACAGTTGCATCTGCAAACATTTTTCGCTATAATAAAATGATAGATTTGATATGACCCTACAAAAAAGCCGCCCTTATGGATGACTCGCATCCGAGGGACGGCTGGGAGGTTTTGTACTATGTCTGAAAAAGTTACGGTCAAGGTGGAGCGGAGCGTCCTCCACCTTCCGGCCATCGCCCTGCGCGGGCTGGTGGTCTTCCCCAACAATCTGCTCCACTTCGAGGTGGGCCGCGAGAAGAGCATCGCCGCCGTGGAGTGGGCCGTCAGCAACAACTCTGACGTCTTCCTCGTGGCACAGAAAGAGATGAAGGTCGAAGACCCCAAGGCCGCCGACCTCTATACTTACGGCGTCGTGGCCGAGGTCAAGCAGGTGATGCGGGTGTCGGACGACCTCGTCCGCATCCTGGTCGAAGGCAAATACCGCGCCAAACTCTCCGAGATGGAGGACGACGGCAGCTTCCTGCTGGCCACCGTCCGCCCGGCCCCGGTCAAGATGGCGAAGCCCGAGGAGCTGCCGGAGGCGGACGTCCTCGTCCGCAACGTCAAAAAGAGCTTTGACGACCTGCTGGCTCTGAACCCCCACATCGGCAAGGACGTGGTGTTTGCTATCACTACCAGCACCGACGCCGCCTTCCTGTCCGAGTACATCCCGGCCAACCTCCTGTTCCGCTTCGAGGATAAACAGGCCATTCTGGACGAAGGCACCCTGATGGGCCGTCTGCATCTGCTCATCGAGAAGATGCACCGGGAGCGCCGGATGCTCGAGATCGATAAGGAGATCGCCCAGAAGGTAGACGAGGCGATGGACAAGAACCAGCGCGACTACTACCTCCACGAGCAGCTCCATATGATCAGCGAGGAGCTGGGCGAGGACGACGATACCACCGCCGAGGCCGAGGAGTACCGCCGGAAGATCACAGCCCTCCATCTGGACGAGGATCGGGAAAAGAAGCTTCTCAAAGAGGTGGACCGCCTCTCCAAAATGCAGAGCAGCAATCAGGAAGGCACGGTCATCCGCACCTATCTGGACACCTGCCTCGACCTGCCCTGGAACACCTTCACCGAGGACGATCTGGACATCGCCAAGGCCCAGCGCGTGCTGGACCGGGACCACTACGGCCTGAAGAAGGTCAAGGACCGCATCCTCGAGGTGCTGGCCGTCCGCAAGCTGGCCCCCGACGTGAAGGGCCAGATCATCTGCCTCGTCGGCCCTCCGGGTGTTGGCAAGACCAGCATTGCCCGCTCCATCGCCGAGAGCCTGAACCGCAAGTATGTCCGCATCAGCCTCGGCGGCGTGCGGGATGAGGCCGAGATCCGCGGCCACCGCCGCACCTACATCGGCGCGATGCCCGGCAAGATCATCAACGCCATGATCTCTGCCAAGAGCTCGAACCCCCTGATGCTTCTGGACGAGATCGACAAGCTGGCAGGCGACTTCCGGGGCGACCCGGCGGCCGCTCTGCTGGAAGCCCTCGACCCCGAGCAGAACAGCACCTTCAACGACCATTTCATCGATATGCCGTTTGATTTGAGCCATGTGCTCTTCATCACCACGGCCAACGACCTCAGCGCCATCCCCGGCCCGCTGCGCGACCGCATGGACGTCATCGAGCTGCCCAGCTACACCCGGGTGGAAAAGTACAACATCGCCCGGAAGCATCTGGTCCCCAAGCAGCTGGATGCCTGCGGCCTGACCGGCAAAGTCACCTTCTCCCAGAGCGCCCTCTACGGCATCATCGACGGCTACACCCGCGAGGCCGGCGTCCGCAATCTGGAGCGCACCATCACCAGCGTCCTGCGCAAGTGCGCCCGGAAAATTGCTTCCGGCGAGGCGGAGAATGTCTCTGTCACCGGCACCAGCCTCGAAAAGCTGCTGGGACCCCGTATGGTCAAGCCCGAGTTCCTCAACCGCACCAACGCCATCGGCATCGCCAACGGTCTGGCATGGACCAGCATCGGCGGCGAGACCCTGCCTATCGAGGTGCAGGTCATCGACAACGGCAGCGGCAAGATCACCGTCACCGGTTCTCTGGGCGACGTGATGAAAGAGAGCGCCCAGCTGGCCATCACCTATGCCCGCGTCCATGCCGCAGAGTACGGCATCGACTCCGAGCGCCTCAAGAAGTGCGACCTGCACATCCACGCCCCGGAGGGTGCAGTCCCCAAAGACGGCCCCTCTGCCGGCGTCACCCTGACCACGGCCCTCATCTCCTGCCTGTCCGGCATCCCGGTGCGGGGCGATGTGGCCATGACCGGCGAGATCACCCTCCACGGCAATGTGCTTCCCATCGGCGGCCTCCGCGAGAAGAGCATGGCCGCTTACCGCGAGGGGATGAAGACCGTCCTCATCCCGAAGGACAACGTGTCCGATCTGTACGAGGTGGACGACGAGGTCAAGAAGAACATCGAGTTCCTGCCCATGTCCAACCTGTCGCAGGTCCTCGCCGCAGCCCTCCTCAAGCCCAAGGCGGTGTCTGCGGGCCACCCCCGCACCAGGAAGGTAAAGCCCGCTGAGGCTGCGGCCCTGCCGCAGACGGCTGAAAAGCCGCAGCCGGGCGCGGTCTGCTGAGACGAAAGGAGCGAAGCTATGAACTATAACAAAGCGGATTTCATTGCAAGCTACGGCATTTCCAGCCAGCTGCCCGAGAGCGACCGCCCGGAGCTGAGCTTCTCCGGCCGCTCCAACGTGGGCAAATCCAGCCTCATCAATAAGCTCTGCAACCGCAAGAATCTCGCCCGCGTGTCCAGCACGCCGGGCAAGACGGCTACCATCAACTTCTACGCGGTGGATGACTGCTACTTCGTGGACCTGCCCGGCTACGGCTATGCCAAGGTGAGCAACGCCGACCGTGAGCGCTGGGACGACCTCATCAACAGCTACTTCGAGGCTCAGCGCCACCACACCCTGCTGGTCCAGCTCATCGACTGCCGTCACGCCCCCAGCGCCGACGACATCCAGATGCTGCATTATCTCCACTACCACAACATTCCCTTCGTCGTGGCCCTGACCAAGGCCGACAAGCTCAAGAAGAGCCAGCTGGCCCAGACGCAGGAGGAGTTCGAAAAGCTCTGCCTGCCCTACGGCTGCCAGAAGGTGGTGCTGACCAGCGGCGAGAGCGGCTACGGCATCCCGGAGCTGCAGGCTGTGCTGAACGCAGCCGTCGCCGCCGAGTACGAGGCAAACGCAGAGGACGCGGAGTAACGCAATGGCTTACAACGAATTTGCTTATTTTTACGATGAGTTCAACGGCGAGGCCGACTACGAGGCCCTGTATGCCCACATCAAAAAAGAGCTGGAAGCCCACGGTATCCATGACGGCATCCTCGCAGACCTGGGCTGTGGGACAGGAGAGCTGACCCTGATGCTCACTCAGGCGGGCTACGATATGATCGGCATCGACCAGTCGGAGGAGATGCTCTGCGTCGTCCGGGACAAGGCTGAGCAGCTGGGCCTTTCCGGCGGCCTGCTTCTTTTGCGGCAGGACCTGCTCAAGCTCGACCTCTACGGCACCATCCGGGGTGCGGTGTCCACCTTCGACACCTTCAACCACATCCCGGACCTGGATAAAGCCATCGCCAACGCCGGTTTCTTTATGGAAAAAGGCGGTGTGCTCCTGTTCGATATGAACACGCCCTATAAGCACCAGAACGTGCTGGGCGAAAACGTCTTTACGTTTGAAGAAGAGGATGCCTCCTGCGTCTGGCGCAACCATTACAGCGCCGCCGACCGCCGGGTGGAGATCAGCGTGGACATCGACTACCGCGAGACGGGGGAGCACTTCCACGAGCAGTTCTACGAGTACACCTACGACCTCGACACCATCCGCGCCGCTCTGGAAAAGCATGGCTTTGCGCTGGAAAGTGTCTGCGACGGCGAGAGCTTTGGCCCTCTGACCGACGAGAGCGAGCGCTATTTCTTCTGCGCAGTCAAACAGTATACCCAACTGGAGGATAAATAATATGTCGAATCTTATCCGCGGCATTTCTGAAAACGGCGGTGTCGTGTTCTGCGGCGTGGACTCCACTGAGATCGTCCGCACGGCGGAAAAGCTGCATACCACCAGCGCCACCTGCAGCGCAGCCCTTGGCCGTCTGCTCACCGGTGTCTCCCTGATGGGCGCGATGCTCAAGGATGATGGCGACTCCATCACCCTGCGCGTGTCCGGCGGCGGCCCGGCTGGCGTCGTCATCGCCTGCACCGACGCACACGGCAACGTCAAAGGCTGCATCGACCACCCGCTGGTCGAGCTTCCCGCAAAGGAGAACGGACATCTGGACGTGGGCGGCGCAGTCGGCAAAGACGGCGTTCTGACCGTCATCCGGGACAACAAGCTCCAGAAGGAGCCGACGGTGGGTCAGGTGCCGCTGGTGTCCGGTGAGATCGCCGAGGACATCACCAGCTACTACGCCTACAGCGAGCAGATCCCCACCGTGTGTGCGCTGGGCGTTCTGGTGGACAAGGACCTGTCCATCGCCTGCGCCGGCGGCTATCTGCTGCAGCTCCTGCCGGGCGCGACCGATGCCGAGATCACCCGTCTGGAGCAGAACATCGCCGCCATGCCTTCCGTCACCGAGATGCTCCGGGCAGGGAAGACCCCGCAGGATATGATGGAGCTGGCAATGGCAGGCTTCGACCCGCAGGTCCTCGATACCCGCGAGGTGAAGTATCAGTGCGACTGCAGCAAGGAGCGCACGAAGGATATGCTCCTCAGCCTTGGCCGCAAAGAGCTGGTAAAGCTCCGGGACGAAGACCCGAAGTGTGAGGTGGTCTGCCACTTCTGTCACACGAAGTATGAGTTCGACCTGAACGAGCTTCTGGCCGAGATGACTCCGGAAGAGAAGTAACAAAAATCCATAATCATAAATCGCCGCATGGCCGGAGCAGATGTGCTCGGGGCTGTGCGGCGTTTTCATTTGCAGATGTCGGCGGTGATGGTGTAGACGACCCGGTAGTGGAGGACGTTTTCTTCGACAGAGACGTCCTCTTTGCGGGCCAGAAGCTCAAAATCGGCCCAATTTTGCTGTAAAGCTTGTTTACTTTGCAGCCTTGCAAGGGCCAGAGCCTGCTCTTCGGTCCGCTCCAAATCGGTGGAGATTTTGTAATAATATGTCGTTTCTTCGATAAAAGCAGGAACAGGAAGTCCAAGGGCTTCTGGCTGGTAGTGTCGGACGACGGCTTCGGCCTCTGCCTTGCCTGGAGCAGGATGCAGGGAGGGCAGAGCGATAGCATGACCGTCCCAGAACAGCGTTCGATGCACGGCCTGCTGCCCTGTGAGCTGTTCGATGGGCAGCATTAGGGCAGTATCCTGCTCGTTTTCCCATTCGAACTGTGCCCGGACACTGCCCGCCGCAGGCTGAAAGATGAGCGTTCCGTCCCGTTCGGCGCGGGCTGCCCCGATGAGGCCCTGACCGGCTTCTACGGCCTGGCCGGGGACGACGAGCATCGTCCCGCTGACGAGGTTGGTGCGAACGATCGTGCCGGACACCCTGGCCCGGAGGCCGTGGAGCGTCCCGGCCGCGATGTCCGGCACCGGTTTAGCCGCAGCCGCTTCCACCACCAGCTTTCCCTTCATAAAGTTGAGACTGGCCCAGGAAAACTCACCGCTCTGGAGCAGGGCGTATTCTCCGGCGGTGAGCTTTTCCTGTGTGACGGCATTTCCCGGGAAAAGCCCTGCCTCCCACAGGACGACGGCGGCCCGTGCTTGCTGGCCGGGCGTCAGGCCCACCGGTTCGACGAACCAGACAAAGCCCTGCAGCCAGAGCAGCAGAGGGAGAAAGACAAGGCATCCGGCCCAGAGCCCCCGCCGCCGGAGAAGGGGACGGATGCAAAAGAAAAGACCCCGCCGTTTTTGGATGCGCAGCCGCACCCGCCGTCTGCGGGCCAGAGCGGCCAGTTTCCGATAATGCCATGCAGCGCACCGGGCCGAGAACCCGCCGGGCCGGGGAACGATGTCGAAGAGGTGCAGCCCGCCTGCGGCCGCAGCAGTCAGCAGACCTTCGACATCGCCGTTCTGCGCCGCAAAGGTGATGCCCGCCCAGAGCTGAATCCATTCCATGGTAGAAAGCTCCTATTCCTTTGAAAAATCGGTCCGCAGAATCTGCCCCCGCAGGGTGAGCCTCCGGGCGGAGAGTGTCTCTATCTTCAAATCGTCGCCGTAGACCGTCAGAGTGCCGCGCCCCAGCTCGAGGCAGAGCTTGCCTTCTTCGTAGGAGCGGATGCGCCGGAACTGCTCGATCTCCATCCTTCTGCCACTCAGGTAGACCGAAGCCCGTCCGTAGAAGTCCCCGGGCGGCTGACGGAACATCCGCCGGAACCAGCCGCGCAGGGAATGCGTTTGCTTTCGTTTTCTTCCCACGCTGCTCCCTCCCGCCATGCAAACCGCTGCCAATTACTACATATATATGGAAATGGAGGGTGCGCGTATGATTCAGAAAGAGAAAATCCGGGGCGTGGGGTACTTTTTGATGGCGCTGGCCGCGGGTCTGCTGCCGTTTGCCGCGCCGGATGCCTGCGCACAGGCCCTGCGGGAGGGGCTGGCGCTCTGCGGCGGCCCGCTGCTGCTCTCGCTGTTCCCGTTCCTCATCGTGTCCACACTGCTCATCCAATGCCCGGCGGCGGATGTGCTGGGGCTGCCCTTCTGCCCGGCGGCAAGGCTCATCGGGGTCCGCGCTCCGGCGGCTGGGCGGGTGCTGCTCATCGGCTCTCTGGGAGGCTTTGCCCCCGCAGCAAGTGCCGCCGCCGAGGCCGTCCGCTCCGGGCAGCTCACCACGCGGGAGGCCGATGCGCTCCTTCCGGCCTGTGTCTGTTCCGGCCCGTCCTTTGTGATACTGGCTGTCGGGCAGTCCATGCTGGGCAGTGCAGAGCTGGGCGTCCTGCTGTTCCTTGCACAGGTGGCGGCGGGCTATCTGTCCGCCGCGCTTCTGGCGCGGCTGGGAGGGACGCTTGGGTCAATGACGCACCCCGCTGTCCCGACCGCTTCGCAGCCTCTCCGGCTGGACGGCATCATTGCGCAGGCGGCCCAGACCTACCTCAAGCTCTGCGGCTTCGTCCTGTTTTTCCGGATGCTGGCCGCAGGAGCGGGGGAAGTGCTGCCCTCCGGTGCAGGCGTTTTCTGCGCGATGCTTTTAGAGGTCTGCTCCGGCTGTGACCTGGCTGCGAAAAGCGGCCGGTTCGCCAGCATGCTGTGCTGCGCGGCGCTGAGCGTGCAGGGGCTTTCTGTTCTGATGCAGGTGCGGACCATCTGCCCGCCCGAGATGACCCTCCGCCCGCTCTACCGCGCCCGGCTGCTCCATCTGCCGCTTTCGCTGCTGATATTCTATCTTCTGCTTCCTCAGCGGGCGCAGGAGACGTTCAGCACCCTGTGCGGCCGCGTGACCACGATGCGCCGCCTCCCGCCCGATTGTGCGCTGCTGGTGTTTCTCGGCTGCTGCTTTGTGGTCTGTGAGCTGAGCCGCGTCCTTGCAAAGGAGCTAAATCAAACACAGAGGGATAAAGTTGCGAATCAATCTTGACAGCTCCCGGCTTTTATGGTAAAATATCACACGTTGCAGAGATCGCAATGTGCTACTGTGGCTCAGCCGGTAGAGCAGCTCACTCGTAATGAGCAGGTCGTCCGTTCGAATCGGATCAGTAGCTCCAAAGTAAAATCCCCGAAAAGTGGCTTCGTGCCTGGCTTTTCGGGGATTTTTGTTTGGATTGGACGCCGAGCGTTTTCAATCTCACTCACTCTCAAATAATTCGCGGGGTGTTATATCGAGGATGTCGCAAAGTCCGAAGGCAATCTCTGCTTTGGGGAAGCTTACGCCGTTTTCATAATTGCTGACTGCACCCGTTGTAATGCCAAGCTTATCTGCAAGCTCCTGCTGCGTGAGCCCGGCACGCTTCCGGCCCTCACGGATGATAATGGAAGCGCGTGTGGGTTTGGACATATGTTTCACCTCGATCCAATCATAAAAAGAAAATACGCGAAATAAGAACTCATTATCAAATTTATACCATTTTTATAGTGAAATGACAAGAATCCTCTCAATATGTGTTGCGCGGGCCACAAAAATATCAAAATGCAATCGAAACAGCTGCCCCAGAGACGGCTTTGAAAAGGCTGATAGAGCAGGTTTCGAGTGTTCTGCCAAACCGCCATATGCGGTTGAAAAATTTTGTGCAATTTTCATAGTTTTCTTCGCGCTGTTTTGGTGGTACAATAGAGGCAGAATCTAGTGACATTCAGGAGGAGCCGCATGGCAGAAAAGAGCATTGAATTAGACAGCGTAGAGATCGCAGCCGCCGTATTCGGGAACTGTGACCGGAACATCCGTATGCTGGAGAAAGAATTTTCGGTGACGGCGGTGTGCCGCGGTACGATGCTGCGCATTTCGGGCGAACCAGCCAATGTTGCAGCTGCGGCCCGTGCTGTGGAGGGGATGCTTCTCCTTATCGAGAACCATACACCGCTGGAAGACCAGACGGTGCGCTACTGCCTGAGCCTTGCGCATGACGGTGAGGAAAAGCGCGTCCGGGAGCTGACCGAAGATTTCGTGACGGTGACGGTCAAAGGCCGGCCCATCCGTCCCAAGACCCTGGGCCAGAAAGAGTATCTCAACTCCATCCGGAACAACGCCATCACCTTTGGCGTTGGCCCGGCGGGTACCGGCAAGACCTACCTTGCTGTGGCCATGGCTGTCAAAGCGTTCAAGGCCAAAGATGTCTCCCGCATCGTGCTGACCCGCCCGGCGGTGGAGGCAGGCGAGAAGCTGGGCTTTCTGCCGGGTGACCTGCAGCAGAAGGTAGACCCCTATCTGCGGCCTCTGTACGACGGCCTGTTCGATATGCTGGGCGCAGAGACCTATGAGCGTCTCGTGGAAAAGCAGATCATCGAGGTTGCACCGCTGGCCTATATGCGCGGTCGGACGCTGGACGATTCCTTCATCATCCTCGACGAAGCGCAGAACACCACCCCGGAGCAGATGAAGATGTTCCTCACCCGTATGGGCGTCGGCTCTAAAGTAGTCGTTACCGGCGACGTCACTCAGATCGACCTGCCCGACCGCACCCGCAGCGGCCTTGTGGATGCACTTCAGGTCCTCAAGGGCGTGAACGGCATCGCGCAGTGCTACTTCACTGAAAAAGATGTGGTGCGCCACCGTCTGGTGCAGGAGATCATCAAAGCCTACGAGGCCGCTGCCCACCCGGCTAAGCACTGAACCCTATGAAAAAACAACCCCGGCGGCATACCACAGAAATCGGGGTATTCGCTCAATAGAATGTAGAAACGAAAGGAGCGGACGATTTATGTCCAATAAAGTTTTGATCACCAACTCGCAGAAAGCAATCAAGGTCCCCTCGGGCCTTCGCATCCTCATCCGCCGCGCCTGCAACGCTGTGCTGGAATATGAGCATTTTGACGACCCGGCGGAGATCAGCGTGACCTTCGTGGACAACGCAGCCATTGCTGAGCTGAACAACCAATACCGCAACAAGCCGATGCCCACGGATGTTTTGAGCTTCCCTCTGGGGGAGAACGGCGTCTATGACGTGGACGAGAACAACGGCTGCAAGATGCTGGGCGACATCGTCATCAGCATGGAACGCGCACAGGAGCAGGCGACTCTCTACGGCCATCCGCTGCAGAGAGAGGTCGCTTTCCTGACGGTCCACTCCATGCTCCATCTGCTGGGCTATGACCACGAGAACGGCGGTTTGGAAGCCATGCGGATGCGTGAAAAGGAAGAAGCTGTCCTCATCCAGCTGGGTCTGCCCCGCACGGTGAGCTACACGGAATAAAAAGACAGGAGTTCTATTTTGAAAAACGAAACACCGATCCAGGGCCATTATGATACATCTTCTGTGTTCGTGGCGGTCATTGGCCGCCCAAACGTGGGCAAGTCCAGCCTGACGAATCTGCTGGTGGGGGAGAAGGTGGCTATCGTCACCTCCAAGCCCCAGACCACCCGTACCCGTATTACTGGCGTCATCACCCGGGGGCCTTTGCAGTACGTTCTGCTGGATACCCCCGGCGTGCATAAGCCCCACAATAAGCTGGGCAAGCGGATGGACAAGACGGCCAGCGACTCCATTGCTGACGTCGATGTGTCTATGATGCTGTTCGAGCCCTACGGCGCGCTGAATGAATCGGAGATGGTTCTGGTCGAGGCTCTGAAAAAGGGCGGCCCGGCCATCGCGGTCATCAACAAGACCGACCTCGTCAAAGACCCGGCGGACCTCGAGGCCCGCAAGGCGGAGCTGAAAGCGCTGGGCGTCTTTGATGATGTCTATACCGTCAGTGTCCGCGATAATGACCACTGCGAGGATCTGTTCGATGCCCTGAGCCGCTATGCCGTGGAAGGCCCACATTATTTTGACGATGATGCCTACACCGATATGCCTGAGAAGGAGCTTGTAGCGGAAGTTATTCGTGAAAAGGCTCTGCTCTATATGCGGGACGAGATCCCGCACGGCATTGCGGTCGTGGTCGAGCGCTTCAAGGAGCGCCCCGGCACGGACCTCGTGGACATCGACGTGAACATCTACTGTGAGCGGGAGAGCCACAAGGGCATGGTCATCGGCAAGGGCGGCGCGATGCTGAAGAAGATCGCCAGTGCAGCCCGCACCGACTGCGAGGAATTCCTCGGCTGCCGCGTCAACTTACAGTGCTGGGTGAAGGTCAAAGCCGACTGGCGCGATAACGAGTTCATGCTCAACAATTTCGGCTTTAAGCAGAAGCCCAACCGCTGAGCCTCATAACAGGACAGATTTCCCGGGGATAGCGCAGTACCCTAGAGGTGACACTATACCTTAAAGAAGGGAGCGTTGTCCGATGGATGTGGAACTCAGCTGGCAGACGTTTGCCTGCACCGGTGATATTCTGTGTTATCTGGACTACAGGCGGCAGCTCGCTCAGCAGCGGCTCACCGCCCCGGCAGGAGAAAAAACAGATGGATACCATTGTGACCCCGGGCCTTGTCCTGAAAGAGACCCGGTATAAAGAATCCGACCGGATCATCACGCTTCTGACGCCGGGGCTGGGAGTCATCTCGGCCTCTGCGCAGAGCAGCCTGCGGCTGAAAAGCAAACTGTTCAGCGCCTGCGGGCTTTTTTGTTACTCGGAGTTCGTGCTTGTCCCCGGACGGAATATGTATACAGTGCGAGAGGCGGATGTCAAAAACGTCTTCCACGGCATCTCGTCCTCCATCGAAGGGATGAGCCTTGCCATGTATATGGCGGAAATGGCCTCGGCGCTTTCGCCCACAGGAGACGAAGCCGCAAAAGAATTGAGGCTTCTCCTTAATTGCTTTTACATGATAAGCGAGAAAAAGGCCGACCTCCGGGTCATCAAGGCTGTATTTGAGCTGCGCACCATGAGTGAGTGCGGTTTTCTGCCGCAGCTGGTCTACTGCCGCGACTGCGGCACCTACGACGGCCCGGCCTTTTATCTCGACCCGGCGGAGGGCTGTCTGCTCTGCGAATCATGCGCCCAAAAGGCGGGGAAAAAGTGCAATCTGGACGCCGGGGCGCTGTTTGCGCTGCGGCATATCTGTCTGGTAGAAGATAAAAAGATATTCGGCTTCCGTATTTCCGTCGGCAGTCTGGTGAAACTCTCTACAGCAGCAGAGCAATATGCGCTGACCCATCTGGACAAGCCGTTGAAAAGCTACGACTTTTTGAAATCCGTCCTGCCATAACCATTTGAAATCGATTTGATATAAGGAATTACTATGGAAACAAGTTATTTGAAAACGCTGGAACTGGACAAGATCATTGCCCGGGCGGCGGAGGGCTGTGTGTGCAAAGAGTCCCGCGAAAAGCTCCTTGCCATCGAGCCTCAGTGCGACCCCGATGAAGTGCGGTATGCGCTGGAACAGACCGATGCCATCAATTCACTGCTCATCAAGAACGGCTCGCCCCGCTTCGGTGGAGTAGAGGGCGTCAGTCAGCTGGCCGCCCGCGCCGTCAAGGGCGGTGTCCTTTCAATGGGTGAACTGCTGATGGTGGCCGGTGCGCTTCGCAACTTTCAGAACCTCGTCAGCTGGTATGGCTCTTCGGAACACGATGCACTTCCGACGGACGACTTATTCTATGCGCTGGCTCCTCAGCCGGGCCTTGAGCAGCAAATTTCGAGTGCCATCCTTGCGCCGGATGCAATGGCAGATACGGCATCGCACACCCTGAACGACCTGCGCAAGAAGATCCGTGCGACTGAAAACAGCATCCGCGACCGTCTGGAAAGCATGGTCCGGAATATGGACACCTCCAAGTACTTACAGGAGAGCGTCGTCTCCATCCGAAATGGCCGGTATGTCGTTCCTGTCAAAAGCGAGTATCGCGGAGAGGTGAGCGGTATCATCCATGACGTCTCGTCTACCGGTGCGACCGTCTTCGTCGAGCCTCAGGCTGTTGTGGAGGCAAACGCACGCATCCTTCAGTACCGCGCACAGGAAGCCCAGGAGATCGAGCGTATCCTGGTAGCATTTACCGGTCAGGTCGCAGCCATTGAGCCGCAGTTCCAGTACAGCTATAAGGCCATGCTGGAAATCGACGTCCTGCTTGCAAAAGCCCGCCTTGCACTGGATATGAAGGCGTTCAAACCCACTGTCCGGACGGATACGTCGTTCTCGCTCATCCGGGCGCGTCATCCGCTCATCGACGCAAAGAAGTGCGTTCCTGTCGATATTTCGCTGGGCAGGGAATATGATTCGCTCATCATCACTGGCCCCAACACCGGCGGTAAGACCGTCACTCTGAAAACGGCCGGTCTGCTTTGCGCGATGGCACAGTGCGGCTTCCTCATCCCGGCGGATGAGCGCAGTGAGATCTGTGTCTTCGACGAATTCCTCGTGGACATTGGCGATGAGCAGAGCATCGAGCAGAGCCTGTCCACCTTTTCCGGTCATATGAAGAAAATCACCGGCATCCTTGAGCTTGCCATGCCCCACACGCTGGTGCTTCTGGACGAGCTTGGTGCCGGTACTGACCCGGCGGAAGGTGCGGCACTGGCTGTTGCCATCATCGAAGAGCTGCGCCGCCGCGGTGTGCTCCTGATGGCCACAACGCACTATGCAGAATTGAAAGTGTTCGCTCTCGAGACAAAGGGCGTCGTCAACGCCAGCTGCGAGTTCGATTTGGAGACGCTGCGCCCCACCTATAAGCTCAGCGTCGGCGTTCCGGGCAAGTCCAACGCTTTCCTTATCAGCGAAAAGCTCGGCATCCCGGAGCGGGTCATTGAGGCGGCACAGCAGCATCTGTCCGCAGAAGACAAGCGCCTGGACGCCGTTCTGGGCCAGCTGGATGATTTGAAGCTCCAGCTCAAAGCCAGTCAGGACGAGGTGGAAGGCCTGAAAAACGAGGCCGCCCACCAGCTGGATGCAGCCCGTCAGAAGCGCGATGAGCTTATCCAGCAGGGCGAGAATGAGCTGGAAGCTGCCCGCGCCAAGGCCCGCGCACTGGCGCAGGAGGTCGAGAGCAAGGCTTACGCTCTGACGGATGAGCTGCGCCAGATCCAGAAAGACGAGCGGATGAGCACCCAGCAGAAGGCCCAGCGCGCCCGTGAGATCGCCAAGAAAGAGTCCGAAAAGCTCTTTATGGGGACTGAAGTGGTACACAATCCGGTCAAGGAGTTCGTTTCGCTGAAGGAAGTCAAGGTAGGGCAGGAGGTCTGCATCGCAGAGCTGAACCAGCTGGCTACCGTGCTCTCTCTGCCGGATAAAAACGGCGATGTTCTCGTACGGGCCGGCATCATCAAGACGAAAGTGCCGCTCAAGGGCCTCAAGCAGCCGGAAAAGCTGGTCAAGGAGACGAAGCCTCAGACCAAAGCCCAGCAGCGTTACTCCCGCCTGACCGGCGATGCTAACCGGCCCAATGGCAGGGTAGAGCGCGTGCAGCGCACCGCAAAGATGGAATGCAACCTGCTGGGTCTTACCGTAGACGAGGCGCTGCCGGAGGTGGATTCCTTCATCGACCGTGCGATTTTGAACGGCCAGACTGTGGTATATCTCATCCACGGCAATGGTACCGGCGCACTGCGCACTGCTATCCATAAGCATCTGCGGGGAAACCGAATGGTCAAGAGCTTCCGTCTGGGCCGTTACGGCGAGGGCGAGAGCGGCGTGACCGTCGTCGAGCTGAAGTAAGCCGATGGCAGGACGTTCAAATCCAAGACACGCACGCCGGAGAAAACAGTGCGGCCCGTCCACTGCGACGGTCATCGGCCTTTTGGTGTGCGTCGTCTGCTTCAGTGCAGCATTTTTCCTTTGGAAAGCAGCGCTGTCCGGCTTCGGGCGAAATGAGAGCGGGGAAGAACCTTTCCGGCCTGTGGTGGGCGACCCGCCCTACCGGGTCTGCATTGATGCCGGCCACGGCGGGAGTGACCCGGGCGCAAGGGGAGTCGTCGAAGAAAAAGAGATGACGGCCCAGACCTCCGAGGCTCTGCTTGCGCTGCTGGAGGCCGACCCTAATTACATCCCGCTGCGTTCCCGTGAAAGCTATGATGTCACCGCAAAGCCCAGCGAGCGGGCAGAGGCCATCAATGCCCAGAGCCCGCAGCTGCTGCTGTCCATCCACGGCAACTCCGCGCCGGAAGGATCTACCGCTGCAGGCTTTGAGTGTTATCCGTCCGTTCCGGGCCGTACATGGCATCAGGAGAGCTATTACTTCGCGCAGCAGCTGGCGCAGGGAATGCAGGCCGCAGGCGCAAAGCTCCGCGGCCACGGCGGCATCCGGTACATTTATTATCAGGGCGAGGTAAAGCAGCTCGTAGAGAGCACCCATACCGAAGTAAGGGACGAGCGAAGCTTTACCTTGTTGGAAGATGTAAACTGTCCGGCGGTTCTGGCAGAACAGTGCTTTGTGACCAGCGAAGAGGACGTTGCACAGTTTGGCAGCGAAGAAGGCTGTAAAACAGTGGCGCGCGCTTACTATGAAGCGATCTGCGCGTACTTCGGAACACAGCCGCTGGATACACCGCTGTAAAGTCTGATGCAATGGACGCTCGCATGAAAGCGGTCTTGTCCAGCTGTATTTTACGATGCCTGCTTGGCAGGCGATCCAAACGAAATGATATAAAAGAACAGCAGAGGCTCCCAAAACCTGCACCGATGACGGAACGCAGGAGAAGGGGGCCTCTGCTTTTGATTTTTGTAATATTTCGTATAATGTAGGTTATACGAAATATAGGGGAGCGAAAAAGCCCTCTTTTTCGGGTTTCAGGCCTTTCCGGCGGCTCCTGAGCCTTTTAGGCTGGCTGAGCCGGTTTTTCGCGTTTTGTACAGTTGTGTTATTTGAATGCATTGCTTTGTATGTTTGGTCAGCTTTTTTGTTTTACGATCGTCCGGTTGCTCGTAAAACCTTTTCTAACTCTAATGTCCAGTTCTTTGCCGCTCGATTCGGGTGCGGCATACTTACAACAAGCGTTTCTTTACCTGTGCAGACCAAACTGCTTTTGTAATACCACAATGCAGTCTCTTCATGGGGTCTGATCCATTCAGCATCATCTGCAAATATCTCATCATGTAAAATGTTCGATACCAGCCCCCAGCCGCCGGTCAGGATAATATCCGGCTCATAAAGCTGTATCTGACACTTTAACAGGTCCGCATCTTGCCGGGCGGCCTGCCGTACCGCTTTTGAGCTTGCGATGGCACCGCCCGGACACTTTTTCAGGTTTACCACAGCGATATTCCGCACCATATCGTCCAGCGAAGATTTTGGAACAAATTTCCAGCATGTGCCGTTCAAAATCATATTTGCCCAGCGTGCGACATTATTCCACGTCCTGTAGTAGGTTTTGCTGCCTCCATGATAAAGAAACTCCACGAGGCTTCCGTGCAGCCCATTCGTTTCTTTTAACAGTACAACGATATGTTTTCTGTCCGGAAGTGCTGACCAGCGCTCATAGTCCACAACACCGTCGGCATTAAAACAGGCAGACTGCGCCCAGCGTGTCTGCCATTCTGTCATCAGCGAGGCCTCATCACGCCGAAGCTTCTGCGTTTGTACCCATGTCATCATTTGTCGGCGTTCTCCATATCGGCAAGGCTCGAAACATCCACCCGGAAACCTTCCTGTGCGGCACCCTCAAAGGCTTCCATCGGGCCGTCCGGTGCATCATTTTCAGGCTCATCCGACGGAGAATCGGCAAATTCCCCCTTGCTCTCCCCTGTCTCCTTTGACGTTGTATCCAAGCTTGCCTTCTTAACTTCACTCAGCGGATTCTGCTCAATCGCTGCACGCACCTGAAATTCCTGCAGGTGTGTATAAATTTGTGTCGTGCCGACGTTGCTGTGGCCCAGAAGCTGTTTGAGGGTCAGAATATCCACGTTGCCAGTCTGATACATCAGCGTCGCGGCAGTATGGCGGAGCTTATGGGTGGAAAAACCGCGCAGACCCGCTGCTTTCATGGCGCCGGTGACCAGCTGCTCTACCCTGCGGTTTGAGATTCGCTCCTTGCGCCGCCGGGTGATAAAGACAGCTCTCTCTTTGGGGTTCAGACCCTCCATCGTGTTGCGCTTGTTCAGATAGATCTGCAATGCCTCCATGCAGGCATCATTCAGGTAGACCATCCGCTCTTTATGGCCTTTGCCGAACAAACGGATCTGCCGCTGTTCCATGTCGATGTCGCCGAGGTCCATGCCGACAAGCTCCGAAAGACGCATCCCGCAATTCAGAAACAGCACGACCATGCAGTAATCCCTCTCGGGAAAATCGCTCTGGGTCTGGGTGCTTTCCAGAAGGTCCATGGATTGCTCTGCCGTCAGGTACTTGGGAAGGACTTTATCTTGTTTGGGTGGCTTGATGGATGCCGTCGGATTCTCTTTGAGCAAGTCTACCTGATTGACCAGATAATCATAAAAGCCGTGGAGACTTGCCAGCCGCCGGGCCGTCGAAGACTTTTTGTTGCCGCACTCGCTGTTCAGAAAGTACAGATACTCATAAACGTCTTCCTTGGTCACACTGCCCCAGAAAGCCGTATCGAGCCCCTTGGGGTCGATGTCCTTTATTTCGGTATCGTCGGTCACAAGGCCGCGCCGGCGCTTCATAAAGCGGCTGAAATTGCGCAGGTCGCAGTAATAGCTGAAGGCCGTGTTGGGGCTTTTGCCTGCGATGACTTCCAGATAGCGCACATACGCGACGATGTCCGGCGAGGCATCATCAAAAGGCTTATGTTTTTCGGGGTTTTTCTCGTCCAGATAAATCGACATGGTTTCCTCTTTTTATGGTCACAGACGGTCGGATTTCAGGGCATGGATGGCATCCGAGATATAGGCGGCACCGACAAGCTTCATGCCGGGATAATCGGCGGCATTCAGATGTGCAAGGCTGTGCTTGGGTACGACGGCACGCTCAAAGCCGATACGTTCCGCTTCCCGCAGACGCTGCTCCAGATTCGGCACGCTGCGCACCTCGCCGCCAAGGCCGACTTCACCGATGGCAATGAGCTTATCGCTCACGGGGCAGTCCAGAAGCGAAGACACCATGCTCAGACAGACGGCAAGGTCGCAGGCGGTATCCCGCAGGGTGATGCCGCTGACGATGTTGATATACACGTCCAGATTGCCGAAGAAATAACCTGCACGCTTTTCCAGCACGGCGATGAGCAGGTTCATGCGGTTGTAGTCGTAGCCGCTGCAGGCCCGCCGGGGTGCCGGGAAATTCGTCTTGGTCGCAAGGGCCTGTATCTCGCTGAGAATGGGGCGGCTGCCTTCCATGGTACAGGCGACGCAGTTCCCGGAAACGCCCAGCGGACGGCCTTCCAGGAGCATCTGGGACGGATTTTCGATTTCCTCAAGGCCCTGCCCTGTCATATCAAACATACCAAGCTCGTTGGTGGAGCCATAGCGGTTCTTAGCCGCCCGCAGGATGCGGTATGGCAGCATTTTGTCTCCCTCAAAGTAAAGAACCGTATCCACGATGTGTTCCATGACTTTCGGGCCTGCGATAGCGCCGTCCTTGTTGACATGGCCCACGATAAACATCGGGATCTCCTGCTTCTTGGCGACGGCCAGCAGGCGGGCCGCACTCTCTTTCACCTGACTGACCGTGCCGGACGAAGACGAGATGTCCATGCACCGCATGGTCTGGATGGAGTCGATGACGACCAGTTCCGGCTTTTCTTTCTCGATGAGGCCGCAAATCTCGTCTACGTCGTTTTCTGCCGCCAGATAGATGTTATCCTGCGGGACTTTCAGGCGGGCCGCACGCAGCTTGACCTGACGGACGGACTCTTCGCCCGTGATATACAGCACCGTGTGCTGGTTGGAGATGGCACCGCAGAGCTGCAAAAGCATCGTAGATTTGCCCACGCCCGGCTCACCGCTCAGCAGTACGACGCCGCCCAACACGATGCCGCCGCCTAAAACGCGGTCAAGCTCGGAAATGCCCGTCAGGATGCGGCTCTTTTCCTCGGTCGTGCTGATGTCGGCCAGACGCCTTGCCGTCAGCGAGGTAACGCCCTCCTGCCGGACAGGCGCAGCGGCTTTGCCGCCGGAAAGCCCGGCCTTGGGCGCTTCGGCGACCACATCCTCATTCATGGTGTTCCAACTGCCGCAGCTGGGGCAGCGGCCCATCCAGCGGGGGCTTGTCTCTCCGCAGTTGGAGCAGACGTATACGGTTTTCAGCTTCGGTTCTTTCATTCTGGACTCCCTGTTTTCATTTCATGAAAATCATTTTCTCTATCATACCACATCCGGCCCGAGGCCGCAAGAAAGCCGGGCGCTTATCTGGCCTGCATCAGACGATTTGCAAGACACACAAGGCCGGTGGCCGCACCGCAGAGCGGGCAGAGACAGACCGCCAGTAAGGCGAATTGCCCCACTAGAAGCCGTGCTCCTGCCGGATGGTTTCCCTTATCCCCTCTACCGAAAGAGAACGTATGGATTCGGCTGCTGACCTGCAGAGCCGAGGCACCGAACAAACAGAGCGCACCCGCCGCCAGTGCCGTCGGCAGGCTGGCGGTGAGCAAAAAGAGAACGAGCTGTTTTGCCCCGAGGCTATTCAGAAGCTGCGCCGAGAGCAGGCCGGAGCCTGTCCCGTATAACATCGCAAACAGAAAGATAGGCAGCGGCCCCACTGCCGAGAGCCCCAGCAGGAGGAAGACTGCCGCCGCCCCGAGGACGACAGCCAGCTCTGTCCCAAACAGTCTCACCGCCTGTGTTGTACTGGACGCCGCGAACACTCCGCGCCAGCAGTCCAGATAATAGGCAAGCGTCTCCATCTCTTCAGCGTCGCACAGTGCCTGCAGGACGCCCGCCATCAGCGTACCGAAGAGATAGGCCGCCGCCAGCAGGATGCAGTCCCGGCTGGCTTGGAATGGCTTCCGCCGGGGAGCTTTCTGAGGCGGCATTTCCGTCAGCCGCCCGGGAGCAGGCGTCATGGCTTCTTTTTCTGCCAGAGACTCGCCCGCTGTATCTTCCGGCAGCGTCGGCACAAGCGCCGCTGCATTTGTTTTCGTTTCCTGATAGACCCACATCGTGCTTTTTCCCTCCTGCTTTTGTTGTGTATGGCCGCTGTAGCGTGGACTGAGCATTCAGCGCCGCTTTCGCTCCGCGCGCAGCATTCCGAGGATCCCGCCCAGAACCCCCATCAGCAGGACAAGCCCTGCCCGGACGAACTGCATCGTTTCCCACTCGCTCTGGTACAGTGTACCCAGAATAAAAAGCAGCCCTGCAAAGAGTGCTCCTTCCGTTGCACCCCAGACGAGCCCTTTGCCCTTTTTCAGAATGGCCATCAGCAGGCCGCTGAGAAAGCTGCCGAGACAGACTGCCGCCGTGGCCAGCGGAGCAGCGGCCTCCTGCGTCAGGCCCTGTTTGACCATCAGCCAGCCGAACCCTGCCAGGTTCACGGCTGCTGCCGCACTGCCCACTCCGAAAACGACCAGCAGCCCTATCGCCGGGAACTTCTTGGTATCAGACATAAAAACGCGCCTCCCTGCACCTACTGTATGCAGGGAGACGCGTTCAAAGCACGAATCCGGAAAAATATTACTTCTTGGGGGCGTTGTCCATGTTCAGCTTCTCGACAGAGCTGATGGCGTTCTTGGTGAAGCGGATCTTCACACGGTCAGCGCCAGTCTCCAGCACAAAGGTGTCGTCCTTGATGGCGACCACACGGCCGATGACGCCGCCGATGGTGGTGACCTGATCGCCGATCTCCAGAGAAGAGCGCATTGCAGCGTCCTTCTTCTCCTGCTTCTTCTGGGGACGGTAGATCATGAAGTAGAGCATCACCAGCATCAGAGCCAGAGTAAAGAAAAGGCTGATGTAGCTTTCGGTCGTAGTCAGAAATTGCATGGGGCAAAATCTCCTCTCAAATTCATATGACCTTATTATACGCGCTTATCCGGCATGTTTCAAGGCTAAATCTCAAATTCGTGTGTCGAGCAGCTTGACATATCGGTCATGGAAGGCGGTAAAGGTGCCTGCATCCAGCTCATCGCGGATGCGCTCCATCAGGTGATTGTAGAACCAGAGGTTATGCATGACGGCCAGACGCATACCCAGCAGTTCCTCTGCCTTGAACAGGTGGCGGATATAGGCGCGGGAGTAGTTCCGGCAGGCCGGGCAGCCGCAGGCGGGGTCGATGGGGCGCTCGTCGCGCTCGTACTTGGCGTTCTTGATGTTGATGATGCCGCCCCAGGTGTTCAGGTGGCCGTGGCGGGCATTGCGGCTGGGCATGACGCAATCGAAGAGGTCCACGCCGCGGGAGACGGCCTCGATGATGTTGCCCGGCGTACCCACGCCCATCAGGTAACGGATCTTATCCTTGGGCATATAGGGCTCGACCGCGCTGATCATCTCGTACATCACCTCAGTGGGCTCACCCACAGCGAGGCCGCCGATGGCGTAGCCGTCCAGGTCCAGGTCAGCGATCTGCTTCATGTGCTCCACGCGCAGGTCGGCGAAGGTGCAGCCCTGATTGATGCCGAAGAGCAACTGGTCGGGGTTGACGGAGATGCCTTCATGCTTCAGGCGGGCCATCTCATCCTTGCAGCGCTTGAGCCAGCGGGTGGTGCGCTCGCAGCTGGCTTTGGAGTAATCGTGCTGGGCGGGGTTCTCGACGCACTCATCAAAGGCCATGGCGATGGTAGAGCCAAGGTTTGCCTGGATCTGCATACTTTCCTCGGGACCCATGAAGATGCGGTGGCCGTCGAGGTGAGAGGCAAAGGTCACGCCCTCCTCGGTGATCTTGCGCAGCTTTGCGAGGCTGAACACCTGAAATCCGCCGCTGTCGGTGAGGATGGGGCCGTTCCAGCGGGTAAACTTGTGCAGACCGCCCATCTCTGCCACCAGCTTGTCGCCAGGACGCAGATGCAGATGGTAGGTGTTGCAGAGCATGACCTGCGCACCGATGTCCTTCAGGTCATGGGCAGACAGGCCGCCCTTGATGGCGCCGGCGGTGGCAACATTCTGGAATGCGGGGGTCTGCACCGTGCCGTGTACGGTCTTGAACTCGCCCCGCCGGGCGTTGTGCTCCTGCTTGAGCAGCTTGTAGGTCGTCAAAGAAGGCATAATATTTTTCCTTTCTGCGCACGGAAAACAGCCGTGCATCCTGCCGCAGGGGGCGTATGCTCTCGCTGCGGATACAGAGTCGGGATATTACAGCGGCGAAGCGCTATAATAGTTACAAGATCAGCATCGCATCGCCAAAGCTGAAGAACCGATATTTCTGCTCGACAGCCACCTTGTAGGCGGCCATCGTCTTTTCGTAGCCATACAGCGCCGACACCAGCATGATGAGGGTGCTTTCGGGCAGATGGAAGTTGGTGATAAGGCCGTCGATGCAGTTGAACTTGACACCGGGATAGAGGAAGATGTCGGTGTTGCCGCTGCAGGCTTTGATCTCGCCGTACTTGGCGGCGACAGCTTCCAGCGTGCGGCAGCTGGTGGTGCCCACGGCGATGACACGATGGCCTGCGGCCTTGGTGTCATGGATGAGTTTTGCAGTCTCCTCGCTGACGGAGTACCACTCGCTGTGCATCTTGTGGTCGGAGATCTCGTCTTCCTGCACGGGGCGGAAGGTGCCGAGGCCGACATGGAGCGTCACCTCGGTGATGTTGACGCCCTTGGCGCGGATGGTATCCATCAGCTCTGGCGTGAAGTGGAGGCCGGCTGTGGGAGCGGCAGCGCTGCCCAGCTCCTTGGCATAGACGGTCTGATACTGGCTCTGGTCGTCCAGCTGCTTGGTGATATAGGGCGGCAGAGGCATCTTGCCGAACTCGTCCAGCTTCTCGTAGAGGGTCTCGGTATCATAGTAGAAGGTGACGAACTTATTGCCGTCTTCCAGCGTCTCGTCCACGATGGCCGTCAGGCTGCCGTCGCCAAAGCTGACCTTGGTACCGGGCTGCATCCGCTTGCCGGGCTTTGCAAGGCACTCCCACTGGTCGCCCTTCACCTGCCGCAGGAGCAGCAGCTCGCAGACAGCGCCCGTGGGCTGCTTGATGCCCACGATGCGGGCGGGCAGGACTTTGGAGTTGTTGACTACCAGCAGGTCGCCCGGCTCGAGGTATTCGGGCAGGTCATGGAAGATGCGGTGCTGGATGCTGTCGTCTTTCTGGCTCAGGACCATCAGACGGGCCGCATCACGGGGGGATGCAGGCTCCTGTGCAATGAGCTCTTTGGGTAAATCATACCAAAAATCTTTTTTTAACATAGTTAGCATTTGCCTTTCCGATGATTGACACGAATGCCGTATCAATGTTATCATAAAATCTGTATAGCGGTATCTATTATATTGCATAGACGTCTGCTTTGCAAGCGGAGTCTTATGCGAATTGGCTTTTTTTGAAAGGAAAGGTGCTGGAAATGGATAAACAATATAAAGTGGGCGTCGTCGGTGCCACCGGTATGGTAGGCCAGCGTTTTGTTACTCTGCTCGAAAATCATCCCTGGTTCAAGCTGACGACTCTGGCCGCTTCCGGCCGGAGCGCGGGCAAGACCTATGAGGAGGCTGTCGGTTCTCGCTGGGCCATGACCACCCCGATGCCGGAGAGCGTCAAGAAGATGGTGGTGCTGGATGCATCCAAGGTGGAGGAGGTCGCCTCTCAGGTGGACTTTATCTTCTGCGCCGTCAATATGCCGAAGGACGAGATCAAGGCTCTGGAAGAGGCTTACGCCAAGGCAGAATGCCCCGTCGTCTCCAACAACAGCGCAAACCGCTTCACTCCGGATGTGCCGATGGTCGTGCCTGAGATCAACGCCGACCACATCGACATCATCCCCGCTCAGCGCAAGCGCCTGGGTACCAAGCGCGGCTTCATCGCCGTCAAGTCCAACTGCAGCCTGCAGAGCTATGTCCCTGCCCTGCACCCCCTGATGAAGGATTTCGGCGTCAGCAAGGCTCTGGTCTGCACCTATCAGGCCATTTCCGGTGCCGGCAAGACCTTCGACCGGATGCCTGAGATCATCGACAACGTCATCCCCTACATCGGCGGCGAGGAGGAAAAGAGCGAGCGTGAGCCTCTCAAGCTGTGGGGTCATATTGAGGGCGACCACATCGTCAACGCCGAGAAGCCTGTCATCACTGCCCAGTGCTTCCGTGTGCCTGTCTCTGACGGTCACACCGCCGCTGTCTTCGTGAGCTTTGATAAGAAGCCCAGCAAGGAAGAGATCCTCAAGGCTTGGGCCGAGTTCCGCGGCCCTGCACAGGAACTGGACCTGCCCAGCGCACCCAAGCAGTTCCTCCACTACTTCGAGGAGAACGACCGTCCCCAGCCCAAGCTGGACCGCAACACCGAGCACGGCATGGCCGTCTGCATCGGTCGTCTGCGTGAGGACACCCTGTTTGATTACAAGTTCGCCTGCATGAGCCACAACACCCTGCGCGGCGCTGCTGGCGGCGCAGTGCTGCTGGCTGAGCTGCTGGCAGCCAAGGGCTATTTTGACTGATCTGCGCGCTTTTTGAACTTCAACGCGCTGCAAAGGAGTTTTTTGCTATGAAGAATCCTGTTTTTACTGGTGCGGGTGTTGCCATCATCACCCCGATGTACGAGGACGGCAGCATTAATTTCGATGAGCTGGGCCGCATCGTTGAGGATCAGATTGCCCGCGGCACCGACGCCATCGTCATCTGTGGCACCACCGGCGAGTGCTCTACCATGACCGACGAGGAGCAGCTGGCCGCCATCAAGTATACCGTGGACCTCGTGAACCATCGTGTGCCTGTCATCGCCGGTGCCGGTTCCAACGACACCGACCACGGCTGTGCTCTGGCTGCAAAGTCTGCCGCCTGCGGCGCAGACGCTCTGCTGCTGGTGACCCCCTACTACAACAAGACCTCTCAGGCTGGCCTTGTCGCCCACTTCACCGCAATGGCAGAGGCCGGCGGCATTCCGGTCATCCTGTATAACGTGCCTTCCCGCACCGGCCTGAACATCGCCCCCGAGACGGCCAGGGAGCTGAGCAAGCACCCGCTCATCAACGGCATCAAGGAAGCCTCCGGCAATATCGGTCAGGTGGCAAAAATCGCGGCCCTCTGCGGCGACGAGCTGAACATCTACTCCGGCAACGATGACCAGGTGGTCCCCCTGCTGTCTCTGGGCGGCAAGGGCGTCATCAGCGTCGTCTCCAATGTCAAGCCTGAGCTTGTTCACAACTGCTGCAAGGCATGGTTCGACGGTGATACCGCCAAGGCCCGCGAGCTGCAGCTGGAGATGCTGCCCCTGTGCGATGCGCTCTTCTGCGAGGTCAACCCCATCCCGGTCAAGTACGCCATGAACGTGCTGGGCTGGGAGGCTGGTGAGTGCCGACTGCCCCTCGTGGAGCCCGGCGACGCTCACAAGGAGCAGATCGAGCAGGCTCTGCAGGCTGCAGGTCTTATCAAGGAATAAACGATTTTATGTGCAAATGCCCGGTGAGACAGGTCTCCGGGCATTTGCCGTATGATAAAAAAGAGGATAATAACAATGACGGATATTATCATTCAGGGCATTGGCGGCCGGATGGGCCATGTGCTGTGCGAGATGATCGCCCAGCGTGAGGATTGCCGCGTCGTGGCCGGCATCGACATGAAGGACGGCGAGATGAACGGCATTCCCGTGTACGACAGTCTGGACAAGCTGGACGGCAAGGGCGACGTCGTCATCGACTTCAGCGCCCCGGCAGCAGTCGAGAAGGCTCTGCCCTACTGTGAGGCTCACAAGCTGCCCATCGTGGTCTGCACCACCGGCCTTTCCGAGGAACTGCAGCTGAAGATCGTCCAGCTCTCCCGCAGCATCCCGGTGTTCAAGAGCGCCAATATGTCCATGGGCATCAACGTCCTGTCCGAGCTGTGCAAGCGTGCATCGGCCATTCTGGGCGCAAACTACGACATCGAGATCGTTGAGCAGCACCATCACAACAAACTGGACGCTCCCAGCGGCACGGCTCTGATGCTGGCTGACGCCATCAACGAAGAGAACGACGGCGCATACCATTACGTCTATGACCGCTCCTCCGTCCGCCAGAAGCGCGACCCCAAGGAGATCGGCATCAGCGCTGTGCGCGGCGGCAGCATCGTGGGCGACCATGAGGTGCTGTTCTGCGGCCCGGATGAGGTCATCACCCTCCGCCATACGGCATATTCCCGCAATATTTTTGCAAATGGCGCAATAAATGCCGCCGTTTATCTTGCAAAAAAGGAGCCCGGCCTGTACAATATGAGTAACATGATCGCAGAGATGTAAGCTTTTCTGCGCATGGCATCATAAGGCACGGTATCGTGCGTCAGGAGACGAGCCTATGGCCAAGCACACAGCCCCTCCCCGCCGTCGGCATTCCGCGCAAAAGCACGCCTCGCATAAGGGCGTCACCCTGTACACACTGGGGGTCCTGCTGGTAGCTGTATCGGTGCTGCTCTCTCTGCGCTTCTGGCCCCGCCGCAGCGTGGATGCAGTTCCTCCGGCAGCGGAGGTGGAGTCCCCTGCTGTTTCGGAGGAGCTTGCTGTGCCTGAGCCGCAGCCTGTCGTCACGACATTGCGCTTCTCGGCTACAGGGGACAACCTCATTCATGAGCCCATCTATTCACAGGCCGCCCGGCGGGCTGCAGAGGGCGAAGGATACAGCTTCGATTACTGCTATAGGAATCTGCTCGATTTCTATGCACAGCAGGACATCAACTGGATCAATCAGGAGACACTCTGTAGCAAAGAGCTTGCGCCCTCTACCTATCCCTGCTTCTCGACCCCCGGCGAGTGCGCCGAAGCGCTTTACCGGGTAGGCTTCCGGGTGTTCAGCCTCTCGAACAATCACACCTACGATAAGGGAGCTGCGGGCATTGCCGCCACCCTCCGATTCTGGGAGACGATGCCTAAGGATGTGATCACCACCGGCCTGTGGAAGGGCGAGGCAGACTATGGCCGCATCCCCATCCAGACAGTAGACGGCGTAAAGATCGCGTACCTTTCCTACACCGAGCACACCAACGGCATCCCCCGGAACAGCAAGATGACCGCAAACATCATCTACACTAGCCAGCAGGATGTCATGGAACAGCAGGTGCGGGTGGCCCGGCAGGAGGCCGATTTTGTGGTAGTCGGTGTACACTGGGGCGTCGAGGACAGTCACAACATCACACAGGCGCAGCGCACCTTAGCTCAGTCTCTGGCCGACTGGGGCGTGGATGTGATCATCGGAACCCACCCGCACGTCCTGCAGGACGCCGAATGGCGCACCGCAGCCGATGGACGGAACGTATTTGTGGCCTATTCGCTGGGAAATTTCCTGAGTACCCAAAGCAAGCCTGACCAGCTCATCGGCGCGGTCCTGACGTTGGAACTGGAGCAGACCACCGAGCCGGACGGCAGCGTCCATTGCGCAGTGCGCGGCCCGAAGCTCCATGTGACCGTGACCCACTATGACGCCGGAAAGTCTAACGTCCGCACGTATCTGTTCCGGGATTACACGCCGGAGCTTGCACAGGCCCATGGCGTCCGCGCCGCGTATCCTTCTTTTGGGTACGATTACATCCGCCAGACGGCACAGACCTACATCAACAGCGAATTTTTGGAGCTTGCATAAAGCTTGTATCAGAACGCCCGATGGGCAGAATGGAGTGTTTACTATGTACGGTGTATCCAAAATCAATATTGAGCCGAGCCTGATGATGATCAGTGTGCAGGATGCCGAGTTCAAGGGCAACACGATGGCACGTTATCTGCAGATCTTCGCCGACACTGGCGTCGTGGTGGATATGATCAGCCAGAGCGCTCCCCACGGCACCAGCATGGACTTCAGCTTCACGGCATACAGCAGCGACCTGCCGCTGGTCATGAAGGCCATCTCTGCGGCAAATCTGGATAAGGACGCCAAGGCTTCTCCCCTCATCAGTGTGGGCTACTCCAAGCTGAATCTCTTCGGTGAGGAGATGGTCACCAGCTGCGGCGTCGCAGCCCGCGCCCTGAATGCTCTGGCGATGGCAGGCATCGAAGTTCTGCTCATCACCACCAGCGATTTGGACATTTCCCTTCTGGTCCGTTCGGAGAACGAGGACGCAGCCTATGAGGCCCTGAAAAAAGCTTACGAACTGTAACAAGTAACAACGATATTAAGCAGCACCCGTGTCTGATAAAACAGGCATGGGTGCTGTTGCAGCAAAAGACCCGGCGGGTCTCCCCTCTGCGGAGAGAAACCAGCCGGGTCTTTTTTATTTTATCAGAAGATTTACAGGCTCACCTTGTGGTAGACCTTCTTGCCTTTCTTGATGACGATGCCCTTGGACAGCTGCTCAGCAGTGAAGCTGACCGTGGGAGCAGCGACCTTCTCGCCGTCCACCAGAACACCGCCCTGCACGACGAGACGGCGGGCCTCACCGTTGGAAGCAGCCAGACCAGCCTTGACCATCAGGGTCAGGATGCCGATGGAGCCGCCGGTCAGGTCAGCCTCGGTCAGCTGAGTGTTGGGCATATGCTCAGCATCACCGGCAGCACCGCTGAACAGGGCGCGGGCTGCATTCTGGGCCTTGGCGGCCTCTTCTTCGCCGTGGACCATCTTGGTCAGCTCGAAGGCGAGGATCTCCTTGGCCTCGTTGAGGCGCTGGTCCTTCCAGGTGCTCATCTCGTCGATCTGCTCCAGCGGCAGGAAGGTCAGCATACGGATGCACTTCATGACATCCGAATCGCCGACGTTGCGCCAGTACTGGTAGAACTCGAAGGGGCTGGTCTTGTTGGGGTCGAGCCAGACGGCGTTGCCAGCGGTCTTGCCCATCTTCTTGCCCTGAGAGTCGGTCAGCAGGGTGATGGTCATGGCATAGGCGTCCTTGCCCAGCTTGCGGCGGATAAGCTCGGTGCCGCCCAGCATATTGCTCCACTGGTCATCGCCGCCGAACTGCATGTTGCAGCCGTAATGCTGGAACATGTAGTAGAAGTCGTAGCTCTGCATGATCATGTAGTTGAACTCGAGGAAGGACAGGCCCTTCTCCATGCGCTGCTCATAGCACTTGGCGCGCAGCATGTTGTTGACGGAGAAGCAGGCGCCCACGTCGCGCAGCAGCTCGACGTAGTTCAGATTCAGCAGCCAGTCGGCGTTATTCAGCATCAAAGCCTTGCCGTCGGAGAAGTCGATGAACTTCTCCATCTGCTTCTTAAAGCAGGCGGCGTTGTGGGCGATGTCCTCCTTGGTCAGCATCTTGCGCATATCGGTGCGGCCGGAGGGGTCGCCGATCATGGTGGTGCCGCCGCCGATGAGGGCAATGGGCTTGTTGCCTGCCATCTGCAGACGCTTCATCAGGGTCAGGGCCATGAAGTGGCCGGCAGTCAGGCTGTCGGCGGTGCAGTCGAAGCCGATGTAGAAGGTGGCCTTGCCGTTGTTGATGAGGTCGATGATCTCGTCATCGGTGATTTGAGCCACGAGGCCGCGGGCCTTGAGTTCTTCGTACAGAGTCATAAAAATTTCCTCCTGTTTGTCGGGCAGAGGGAAAATAAAACACCCCCTGCCAAAATAAATTTGGCAGAGGGCGATAAAATTCGCGGTACCACCTCTGTTTGCCGCCTCTTCACAGAAACGGCCTCACGAGTGCGCACCCCAGAGTAGAGTGACACTCCTGCGTTTGTAACGCTCGCACGCGGCACAGCCTACTATTCGTTCAGCCTGCGGCTCAGGGACGTATTTCACCTGCGTCTCCGCAGCCCCTTTCACCAGCCGGGGCCTCTCTGGGCAGAGCGCATCAGGGTACTCGGTTCCCATCTTCGCCTTTCAACGAGATTCAGTTTAGCACATCCCTGCCGGAATGTCAAGCGCTGGCTTTTTTCTTATTTTTCTGCGTTCCGGCCCAGCATTTCTCGGGCATTGGCCAGCGAAAGCTCTGTGACATGGTCGCCGGAGATGAGGCGGGCCAGAGCCTCTACACGGCCATTCTCGTCCAGCGGGTGTATCTCGGTATAGGTGCGCTCGTTCGTGATATTTTTCTGGATAAGCAGATGGCAGTCGGCCAGTGCAGCGATCTGCGCCGTATGAGTGATGCAGAGGATCTGATGGCCCTCGGCGCTCTGACGCAGTACCTCGCCGATACGGCTGGCTGCTTTGCCCGATACACCGCTGTCGATCTCGTCGTAAATAACGGTCGGCACGGCGTCTTTATCAGTCATTGCGTTTTTAATGGCAAGGGTAATACGGCTCAACTCACCGCCCGAGGCGATCTTTGCCAGAGGCTTCGGAGCTTCGCCGGGGTTTGTGGAGATATAGAACTCGACGCTGTCCTGCCCATGGCTGGCCAGCGGGCCGCGCGAATGGCGAAGCGTCATCCGCACGCCCGGCATGTTCAGGAAGTCCAGCGTGCCAGAGATACGCTTGTTCAGCTCATCAAAAGCTTTCAGACGGGTCTGGGTCAGAGCTTCGGCCTTTTCCCGCGCGAGGGTGTAAAGGCGGCGCTGCTCTTTCTGCAAGTGCTCTACCCTCTCCTGCGAGGACTGTATCATCTCAAGTTCTTTCCGCGCCCTCTCCCCGAAAGCGAGGATGTCCTCTACGGTGTCTCCGTACTTCCGCCGGAGCTTATAAATAAGGTCGATGCGCTGCTCGATCTCGTCCAGCTCTGCGTCGTTGGTGTCGTAGGCGTCCAGACGGCCAATGAGGTCTGCGGCGACATCCTTCGCGGTGTAATAAAGGTCGAGCAGCTGGCCCGCACCGGCAGACAGCTCTCCGTCGAGCTGTGCCGCTGCGTCCACAGCGTTGGAGGCTTCGCCCAGAAGGTCAACAGCCCCCGGGGCCTCGTCGCCGCCGGAGAGCAACGCATAACACTGTGCGATACGGTCCCGGATGGTGGAAGCATTTGCCAGCACTTTGCGGCGGCTTTCCAGCGTCTGCTCCTCCCCTGCCGTCAGGCCGGCATCGTCGATCTCCTGCACCTGATAGCTCAGCAGATCAATACGGCGCTGCTTTTCGCTCTCGTCGATTATCATGGCGTCCAGCGTCTTTTTGACGCCGACCAGTTCCCGGTAGATAGCATAATACGCCTGATATTCAGCGCTGTTCTGGGCGTAAGCATCCAGAATGCCTTCATGACGGGCCGGGTTCAGCAGGCCCACTGAGTCGTGCTGACCGTTGATGTTGATAAGCCCGCCGCACAGCTCCCGCAGGACGGCGGCAGTGGCCGGCATCCCGTTGATACGGCAGGTGCTCTTACCCTCGGCGGTGATCTCACGGCTGAGCAGCAGGGCCTCCGAGCGCTCATAGCCTGCCTTTTCGAGGCTGTCGAGAACAGCAGGCGGCACGTCCTCGAACGCCGCCCGGATGACGGCCTTGGCCGCACCGGTGCGCACGAGATCCTTGGAAGTGCGGTTGCCCAGAATGGCGTTGATGGAGTCGATGAGGATGGATTTACCTGCGCCCGTCTCACCGGTCAGGACGTTGAGGCCCTTTTCGAAATGGACGTTTGCTTTCTGGATAACTGCAACATTTTCGATTTGCAGGCTGCTCAGCATAGTTTCACTCCCGCGTTTATTTCTGCCCGATATGACGGGTCAGTTCCGAACAGATGGTCTTTGCGTCCCGCTCCGAACGGGCTACGATAAGGAATGTATCGTCGCCGGAAAGCGTACCGACGACATTCTTCCATTTCAAGGCGTCGAATACCTCACAGGCAGCGTTCGCCATGCCGGAGTAGCACTTCACCAGCACGACATGTCCGGCAAAATCCACCCCCAGCACAGACTCGTGGAATATCGTCTCAAATCGGCCCTGCATCTTGGGGTTGAGGCTTTCGTTGTGGCTGGAAACATAACGGTAGCCGTCGGCGGTGGCAGCTTTGACGAGGCACAGCTCCCGGATGTCCCTGGAAATGGTAGCCTGTGTCACCTCGAAGCCCTCCTGGCGCAGATGCTCGAGAAGTACCTCCTGTCGGCTGATGGGATGTTCCTGAATGAGGCGGAGGATCGTCTGCTGACGTTCCGTCTTGCCTTTTGCCTCAGCTGGATTGTTTCGGCCCATATTCCTTGCCTCCTCTTGTTATTATCTCCGGCTGCGCAGCTTCTGGTCGATGGCCTGAAACTGGTCCGCCCTGCTGAAGGTGACGAGCTGTACGATCTGGTCAGAGAGGCGTATCTCCGCCGTCGAGCCGGCACTGAGCGGATATTCCGCTGCGCCGTCGCAGCTCAGGAACACTTCGTTGTCGATGACCTGCCCCACACAGATGTTTATTTTGCGCTCCTGAGCAAAGACCATCGCAGGGCTGGTCAGACTGTGGGGACAGATGGGAGTGACGACGATGCCCTTGGTCTGCGAGTCCAAGATCGGCCCGCCGGCTGCCAGAGAATAGGCTGTGGAGCCTGTAGGGGTCGCCACGATGACGCCGTCACCACGGTAATGCTCTACGAGGATGTCGTCGCAGTAGATGCTGAAGTCGATGGCCTGCTGCAGGCGGCCTTTCGTCACGACCACATCGTTGAGGGCATGGCCTTCCCAGCCATCCTCGCCCAGCACCCGCACATAGAGCAGCATCCGGCTGTCCAGCATATATTTTCCCCGCACCAGAGCGGCGAGTTTTTCTTCCATTTCATCCACCTCACAGGTAGCGAGGAAGCCGCAGCGTCCGATGTTAATGCCGAGGATGGGTTTTTGATATTGCAGCGTAAAATTTGCCTCGTGCAGGATGGTTCCATCACCACCGATGGTCAGGATGACATCGGTGCGCGGAAGGCATTCTTCCAAAGGAAGGTACTGTACACCTTCCACATAGCAGGACTCTTTCAGGTCATCCCGCATCAGGACGACAGCCCCCTGCATCAGCAGGAGCTGCGCTGCCCGGCGGGCGGTGTCGGCAGCCTGTTCCTTTCCGGGGTTTGGCGAAATGTAAACAGTCATAGGGCGGTTTATTCCTCCGTCTCCCAGCAGATTTACTTGTCCAGAGAGCTGTGGCTTGCCGCTACGACCTGTTCGGCAACAGAATCATCCAGCACACCGGGCTGTTCGCTCTTCTGGACGAACATCAGGTACTCAATGTTGCCCTCAGGGCCTTTGACGGGGCTGAAATCCAGTCCGCGCACGACGAAACCGTTTGCAGCGGCATAGCCCATCGCATTGTGGAGCACTTCGCGGTGGGTGGCAGGGTCGCGGACGACACCGTTTTTACCCACCTTCTCGCGGCCAGCCTCGAACTGAGGCTTGACGAGGCAGACACCCATTGCGTCGGGCGTCGTGATAGCCTGCGCCACCGGGAAGATATGATGCAGCGAGATAAACGATACGTCCACGCTGAAAAACTCAATAGGCTCTGCCAGCATGTCCAGCGTGACATTGCGGATGTTGGTGCGCTCCATGTTGACGACGCGCTCGTCAGTGCGCAGGCTCCATGCCAGCTGACCGTAGCCGACGTCCACAGCATAGACCTTGACTGCACCGTTCTGCAGCATACAATCGGTAAAGCCTCCGGTGGACGCACCAATGTCCATACAGACCTTGCCGTTCGGCGTCAGAGGAAAGCACTGCATTGCCTTTTCCAGTTTGAGGCCGCCGCGGCTGACATAGCCGATGTCATGGCCGCGCACCTCGACCTTGGCGTCTTCCTTTATCATCTCGCCGGCCTTGTCCACCTTCTGCTCGTTGACAAAAACGACACCGGCCATGATGAGGGCTTTGGCGCGCTCACGGCTCTGGATCATGCCGTGCTGTACCAGATATTGGTCCAAACGAATTTTCAAAGTGTTTTCTCTCCTTTCGGGTCCGCTTCCCGCACAGCCTCGGCCAGATGTGCGGCATCCAGCCCGGTTGCCTGTTTGATTTGAGGCACCGTCGCGTGAGGCAGGCACAGCTTCTTCACAGCACGGTGGATGTACCGGCCCTGCCAGCCAGCATCCTGCAGGGCGCGGGCAAGGTGTTCGCCGATGCCGCCGCAGGCCACGCACTCTTCGGCCATCAGAACGACGGGATAGGCAGAAAGGTCACGAATCAGTTCTTCCTCAAACGGGAAGATGCGCACCAGCTTATAAACATCGCAGGGGATGCCCTCTTTAGCCAGCAGCTCTGCGGCAGTGAGAACATCTTCTACCTCATCGGCGTAGCTCACCAGTGCGGTCTTTGCACCCGGTGTGAAAATGAGTTTATCGTATTCCTTGCCCGAGCAGCCGTATTTTGCCAGAGCTTTGCTCTCTCCGCCGCGGGGATAACGGATGGCCCGGGGACCCTGCATCTCATGGCTCAGCAGGATGGGAAGCCAGTGCCGCAGTTCTTCGTAGTTCGAAGGCGAATAGATGGGCATTCCGGTCTGGCTGAGAAAAGCCGGGTCGTAGATGCCCTGGTGCGTCTCACCGTCTCCGGGGACGAAACCTGCACGGTCCACCGCGAAGACGACATTTTCATGCAGAAGGTTGACGTCATGGATGATCTGGTCGTAGCTGCGCTGCAGGAAGGTCGAATAAATGCAGACCACCGGCAGCATCCCCTTGCTGGCCAAACCAGCTGCAAAGGTCACGGCATGCTGTTCGGCCATGCCGACATCGAAGAAGCGTTCCGGATGGGCATGACTGAAAAACTGCAGACCTGTGCCGTATTTCATGGCGGCAGTAATGGCACAGAGGGTCTTGTCGGTGTTTCCGGCGGCGCTGAGCGTCCGGCCAAAGGCATTCGAGAACGACTCTGCCGGAGCGACCTCGGGGTCAGGGATGCCGGTCAGGTCGAACTTGGAAACGCCATGGTAATTGCCGGGGTTCGACTCAGCGGGCGCATAGCCCTTGCCCTTTTTCGTCACGACATGGAGCAATGTCGGCCCGGGCTGAGCACAGACAGTCTGGAAAATGCGTTCCAGTTCCGGCTCGTCGTGGCCGTCGATGAGTCCAAAATAGTGAAACCCCATATCCTCGAACATCGTGGAATGGTACATGGCCCGGCGAATTGCTTTTTTGCTGTTCTGAAGAGCGCTTTTGATGGGCGCTCCGATGACAGGCACACCGTTCAGGAAACTGTTGATATTTTCCTTGGCCGTAAAATAGCCGTTTGTGGTGCGCAGATGGCCCAGATAGCTTGCCAACGCACCGACATTATGGGAAATGGACATTTTATTATCGTTAAGGATGACCAGGAGATTGTCCAGCTTTCCGATATTGTTCATCCCCTCGTAGACCATGCCGCCGGTGAACGCACCGTCGCCGATGATGGCCACCACATGGCCCGGCTCCCCTTTCAGCTTTTTGGCCCATGCGATGCCGATGGCAACAGAAAGAGCCGTATTGCCATGTCCGGCGATAAAAGCGTCATGGGCGCTCTCATTGGGATTCGGAAAGCCCGAAAGTCCGTCCAGCTGCCGCAAGGTGCCAAAGCGCTTATACCGCCCGGTCAGGAGCTTATGGGTGTAGCACTGATGTCCTACGTCAAACACGAAAGCGTCCTGAGGGGTCTCAAAGACACGATGAAGTGCTACCGTCAACTCGACCGCGCCGAGATTGGAAGCAAGATGTCCGCCTGTTTTGGATACGCTGTCCAGCAGAAACTGACGAATCTCGCCGCAGAGCTGCTGGATCTGCGCGCTGCTCAAGCGCTTCAGGTCACGAGGCTGTGAAATATTCTGAAGCAATGAAGGATGCATAAAATGACCGTCCTCCTCACATTTCAAATTCCTGATGTTTTTTACTTAGACAAGGTGCATGGGATACAGGCAGCCGACCACGATGCCGACGACCATGCCGGCCATGACCTGCAGGGGCGTATGGCCGACCATCTCCTTCAGATGCATATTCTGCAAAAACGGAGAGTTCTTTTCGCTGATGTCGATCCACTCTTCGATCATCTGGTTGAGCACTTTGGCCTGCTCGCCCGTCTCGTGGCGCACACCCATTGCATCGTGCATGGTGATGATGGCGACCACACTGGCCACAGCAAAAATAGCCGAACTGACTCCCTCGCTGCGGGCTGCGGCAATGACCATCGCGCAGACTGTCGCGCTGTGGGCACTGGGCATACCGCCGTCGCCCCACATCCTCTCGAGCTGGAACTTACCCAGCAGGATAAAGTTGATGATGGTCTTGAGCACCTGTGCAACGAACCAGCCCACGATGGAAACAGTCAATATCTCGTTGACCGAGAACAATTCTTTGATAAATTGCATAGTTTGTTCACCTTCTTGAATTTTATCGCAATCTCAAAGCCGACGTCTCAAAAAGCAGCGCATTTGCGATATGTAGTCCTGTGCGATTTCTGAGACGATTTCGGCGCAGAATGCGACCGGCTCAGCTGCGGCGGTTCAGCAGTGTGCGGGCCAGCTGCTCCAAAAACGCACTCTTTTCGCCGAATGCGTCGCGCAGCGCTGTGCAGGTCTCGTCATTCAGCTTTTCCGCCAGCTGCATGGCACCGTCAACGCCGAACAGGGTGACAAAAGTCGTTTTGCCATTTTCGCTGTCGCTGCCAATGGGTTTGCCCAGCTGCTCGGCGGTTCCGGTCACGTCCAGCACATCGTCCACGACCTGGAACACGAGACCGATGCCATAAGCATATGCTTCCAGCGCCTTACGCTGAACCTCATCGGCCTGTGCTGCAGCACTGCCCATCTGGATGGCTGCATTGATGAGTGCGCCGGTCTTGTGGCGGTGGATGAGACGGAGCTGTTCCTCGGTAGCGGCAAGCGCCTCATATTTCAAATCGAGTTCCTGACCGTACACCATGCCTCGGCTGCCTGCACCTGCGCCCAGCGCCTGTGCCGCGTGGACACAGACAGAAGCGGGAGCAGGCGCACCGGCGACTGCCTCGAAAGCCTCGGTCAGCAGGACGTCACCGGCCAGCATCGCGGTGGATTCGCCGAATGCCTTGTGGCAGGAGGGCTTGCCGCGGCGCATATCGTCGTTATCCATGCAGGGCAGGTCATCATGGATGAGCGAATAGCAGTGCAGCATCTCGACTGCGGCTGCAAACTGCTCAGCTGCCTCGGCATTGCCGTGGAGCATATCACACACGGCCAGCACCAGCACAGCGCGAATGCGCTTGCCGCCGCCCAGCAGGCTGTAGCGCGCTGCGCGGCAGACGTCAGATTCCTCAGGCAGATAGCGTTCACACGCCTGGCTCAATGCCTTTTCAGCACGGGCCAGATATTCGTCATACTGCTTTTTATACTCTGCGCTCTCCATAATGGTTCCTCCCTGCAAACTGTTTGCTTTTATTCTTCTGTTTCGGGTCCTGCCTTTTCGCTGCGGGAAGCATCGATCTCTTCCATTTGAAGCGATGCTTTTTCCAGCGCAGCATGGCAGTATTCCATCAGCGAAGCCGCTTCTGCATAGAGCTTGACCGACTCAGAAAGGGTCGTCTCTTCGCTCTGCATCTGACTCAGGATGGTTTCCAGACGGGCCATGCCGTCTTCAAAGCTTTTGGGTGCTCTCATTCAGTTCCTCCACGGACGTGACCGTACATTCTGCTGTGTGCGCTGCACCGCGCAGGGTGAGCTTATCACCGGTTGCAAGAACATCTGCACTGCACAGTCTGCCTTTGCTGTCATATACCATCGCATAGCCGCGCCCCAGTACCCGGTAGGGGCTGAGAGAATCGGTCAGTGCTGCGGCGTGGCGCAGCTGCGCCTGTCGCTTCTGAATACAGCTCTGCGCAGCCGCCTCGAGTTCTTTCTGCACTGCGGCAAGCTCTGCCTGCCCATTAGTCAGTTTCCGGCGGGTCAAATCATAGGAAAGCTGCTGCTCGGCCATCATCAGACGGCCAGACGCTACATCCAGACGGCGCTGCATCGCGCTCTGGCAGCCCTGTTCCAGCTGGGACAGGGCCCGCAGAAGCTCTGCACGATCCGGCACGGCTAATTCTGCCGCAGCCGACGGGGTCGGCGCACGGCGGTCCGCCACAAAGTCTAAAATGGTAAAGTCTATCTCATGCCCAATAGCACTGATAAGCGGCACTTTGCAGCGGTAAGCTGCCCGGGCGATGACCTCGGCGTTGAAGACCCAGAGGTCTTCCCTGCTGCCGCCGCCCCGGGCTACGATAATTTCGTCTACCCGACCGCTTTTGTCCAGCTTTCCGATGGCATCTGCGACCTGCTGCGCCGCCTCAAAGCCCTGCACATTGACCGGGCAGAGCAGGAGTTTCGCCGCAGGCCAGCGCCGACCAATGACATTGCGAATGTCCTGCAATGCCGCGCCGGTCTTGCTGGTGACGACGCCGATGCATTTGGGATACGTGGGCAGCGGCTTTTTGTGCTCTACCGCAAAAAGTCCCTCCTGCTCGAGTTTGGCTTTCAGCTGCTCAAAAGCAAGCTGCGCCGCACCAATGCCGTCCGGGAACATCTCGTTGACATAGATCTGGAACGCTCCGTCCCGCTCATAAAGAGTAGCACGACATCGCACGACTACCTTCATGCCCTCTTCCGGGCGGAAGCCCAGCCGCCGCGCATCTGAGCGGAACATCACCGCTTTGACACTGGCGCTGGCGTCCCGGAGAGAAAAATAACAGTGGCCGCTGCGGGCGTTCTGTACGAAGTTTGCGATTTCGCCCCGCAGCGCCAAATCGAACAGGATGTCATTTGCATCCAGCAGCGTCTTGACATACTGGTTCAGGGCCGAGACGGTGATCACTTCAGCCATAGCCCGGACTCCCGTGCGGCGAGGATAGATACGCCGATGGCGTTGTCACTGGAATACTGGCCGGGTACGAAATACACCTGCGGGAGGCGCTGCTGCACCCAGCTGCGAATGATGTCACTGCTCATCACGCCGCCTGCACAGACCACAGCAAGCCCGGGATATTCCTTCTGAGCCGCTTTGGTCATCTTGACCACGGTATCTGCCACGCAGAGCAGGCAGTACTTACAGACATAGGCAGGGCTTTTGCCAGCTGTCAACAAAGCATTGCACTGGTTTTCCAGCCCGGAAAGGCTGCATTCCATGCCTCGGACACTGGATTTCGGTTTTATCGTCACATCACATTCCGCGGCCAGACGAGAGACTTCGACGCCAGCCGGGAATCCAAAGCCCAGCTTGACGCCCACACGGTCCACAGCCTGTCCGGCGTAGAGGTCGGAGCTGGTTCCCAGCGTCTCGATATGCTTCACTTCATCGCAAAGGAGCAGGTCAGTCGTGCCGCCGGAAATATGGAACAGCAGTGTTTTCTCGCGGAAGAACTCTTCACCCTTGGCCGCAAACAGTGCCGCCGCCGCATGGCCCTGTTGATGGGTCGTGCGGACGAGCGGGATGCCCCGGGCCAGCGCGAACGCCTCGGCAGCGCTGACGCCCGCCAGAAAACAGGGCATATAACTGCCCTCTACCGGACGGGGCTTTTCCGACACGCCTACGGCACTGATTTTGGTCAAATCGAATTCACCGCTCAGTTCTTTCAGCATCTCAGGCAGAGCGGCTGTGTGGTGAAAAAGGGCGTCGCTCTGGCGCAGCCCAAGCTGGCCCTCCTTCACCGGAAGGAAACGCTTTTTTGCGCAAACAACCTCTCCGGCTGTATCAAAGACAGCCAGAGAGGTTGCATAATTGCTGGTGTCGATGCCCAGCGTATAGCTGCTCACAGCTGCTCAGGCTCTGCGTCCAGACCCTGCTCGCGTGCCACCGTACCCAGCAGACCGTTGACGAACTGATAATCCTCGTCTGCGCCATACTTTTTGGTCAGCTCGACTGCCTCATTGATGACGACGCCAGGCTTTTTCTCGTCGCCGTACAGCATCTCGGCCAGACCCAGACGGAGCACCGTCAGGCTCACGCGGGGCAGACGCTCCATCGTCCAGTTGCGCAGATGGGCGCTGATGAGGTCGTCCACCTCTGCGGAATGCTCATAATAAGCCCGCAGCAGGCGCTGGCCAAAAACATCCACCGGATGCTCTTCATCGCACTCGTGGTGGTTGTCCAGAGCCTCCTGCAGGGGAATGTCACCAAAGGTCTGAGAAAATGCCAGCAGAAATGCATTTTCGCGTGCTTCACGACGGGGCAAAATATTTTCCATAATGTTCCTCTCACAGCGGCAAGGCCCTCCCTTTTGCGGGAAGGCCGACCGCAATTCTCTTTTACGTTTTGTTTCTCGGCTCAGGCCTGCGGCTCAGCCGCCGGGGCCAGACCGGCAATGACAAGGTCAACGCGGCTGACCGTGACATTGGTCATGTTCTGGACGGCAGACTTGACGTTTTCCTGCACCTTTTCAGCCACAGCCGGGATGCGCGCGCCAAAGGCTGCTACAATTTCCAGAGTGATCTCTGCCGTGCCGTCCCGCATCTCTACGGTAACGGGCGACTGGACGTTGGCGCGCTCGAGAAGGTCTTTCACCTTCCGGTTCTGCTTGCCGCAGGACACTTCTGCCACGCCCTCGATCTCCAGCGCTGCACAGCGGGCGATCTTGCCGATGACCTCTGTGGAGATCTGCAGACTGCCGCCTTTAAGATCCATGTTCTGTAAATCCATTCTATGGCCCTCCATCCAAAATGAGCGAATGCCCATTTTATTTTATGCGTTCCATGCAAAGAGAGCATCCCTTTGCAAAACCTTTGATGTCATTATACCATTTTCTCCGGTTTTATACAACACCTTACTTCACTTCCACCACAGTAATATTCTGCGCAGTCACCTCGCTCTTGCTGAGCACGATGTCCCGTATCTGGGCCACCTGTGCCGCCGTCAGCGCGTCGCCGGAGGTCATCACGGTCAGGTCAGCCCGGCCGGACTGTAAAAAGCAGAGGCAGTCGGCAAAGCCTTTCGCCTTGACCAGCGTTTCTATCTCATTTTCTGCGTTGAGGTCTTCGAGGTTGGAAGTCAGCTGCTGGGTATAACCTTTTTTCTCCTCGGCGGAAAGGCCCGAGGTCTTGAGGGTCTTCTGGATCGTGTCCATCGCTTCATCGTGAGCTTTCTGGCGCTTGAGACGGGCTTCCTCAAAGAATTTCGCTCCTGCGTCGTTGGCCACGCTGACGAGCTGGGCCTCCCCATAATTCTTGTTGGCACTGGATATCGCTTCGGCCTCCGTCATCAGCCCATCGGTAACGGGTGTTGCCACAGGCTCACCCTCCACAGCCACCGCCGAGACGTTGACAGCCTCTTCATCCACACCGATGCCGGTGCGGGCATACTGCCAATTAAGGTATACCGCCACGACCAGCGCGGCCGCAAGGGTCAGCGCTGTGACCCTGCGTGTGTTTTTGGTGATAGCTCTCATTTGTGTCTCCTCCTTGCATAACTTATATTTCATCGCTGCAAAAAATCATTCCCGGCGCTGCTCTACGCAGATGCGGTTGGACGGAACATCCAGCAGCGCCCCCACCAGCTCGGTGATTCGGGCGGCGACCCGGACATCTCCCCCGCCCTCGCACACCACGGCCACCCCGCACACTCTGGGGGTGCAGACTGTCTGTGCCAGCGCGGTCCCGTCGTCCAGCAGCACATGGGTCTGTTGTTCCTGGGTCTGTCCCGAGAGCGTGTCCAGAGCATAGATGGTCTCCTCTCCGCTTTCCAGTGTTATCATCACGGTAGTCTTTCCTGTGCCCTCTACCTGCGCGATGAGGTCGGAAAGCTGCTGCTCGAGCTGCTGGCGGTAGACGTTGTCATCCGCCGGGGCGGCGCTTGCTGCGGCGGTCTTCCCTGAAGGGGTGAACAGCTCCGACAGCAGGATGAGCAGCATGGCCGCCGCGCCCAGCAAAACCGCCAGCCGGGCGCGGTTTTCCTTCTGCACGAGGTCCTTCAGCCGCGAAAAAAGCTTGTTGTTCATGGCACATCCTCCCCGCTGGGGCTGTTCCATTTGATGCATTCCGGTCCCAGCTGAAGCTGTCCTTCCAGCAGCGTTTCTATTGCCCGCTTCTGCGAGGCAGTGACGGCGTCCTGAGGGACGATCTGTACCTCAGCCGCTTCCACGCCCTCAGCGGTCTGGCTCAGAATGATATTCAGCCTGAGCGAAACACCCGCCTCGCTGAGGCAGCGTTCTTCGAGCGTACGGGAGAGTTCTTCTGCCGTCTGTGCCAGAACAGCATCCTCCAGACTGCCTAACGAGACCGCCGGCACCTGCGGCAGTTCCAATGCGGCAAACTGCGCCTTTGCGCCGGGCAGAGCATCCGCAAAGACTACTAGAATATATAGCCCTGCCACCGCTTTTATGCACTTCTGCCCCCAGCCCTGTCCGACAAAGCGGGAGAGCAGCTCGGCGCAGATACAGGCCGTACAGAAGACCGCCGCTGCCCGTTCCAGTGCCTGCATCATGAACCACCTCCTACGATGAACAGCAGTGTTACCCCTGCCGCCGCCAGCCCGAAGAAAAGCGCCACCACCGCTGCCATACAGCGCACCGCCTCGGCAAAACAGTCGAATAATGCGCGGCAACGGGAGATGCCAGTGAGACTGCAAAGCAGACTGCAGCCCATCAGAAGAGCCAGCTGTATCATCAGCCCCAGATAGAGCGGCACAAACTCCGCGCCCAGCACCGACAGAGCTGCCAGCCCCAGCCCGCTCTTGAGGAGCTGTATCCCCGCGAGGATGGATTCCGATGCACTGCTGAGAGTCTGCCCGATGATGGGAACGCTCCCCGCCAAAAGCTGGCCGGTACGGAGCGAAAAGCGGTCCAGCTGGAATGCTGCAGCCCTCTGCAGGCCCAGCAGAGCCACCAGAATTTTTCCGGCCCAGCCCAGCGCCTGACGGAGCGCACTGCCGACGCCCTTGCAGAAAACGCCGAGGGCTGGTTCAGAGCTGACGCAGCAGGCCATGCTGAGCATCAGATAGCAGTGGAGCAGCGGCTGAACAAAGGCCGCTGCCAGCTGAGCCAGAAAGCAGAGTGCCGTCAGCAGCGCTCCACTGGCCGCACTGCCTGCTGCTCCTTCCCCTCCCATCGTGAGGACACCGGCATAGACGGGAAGGAACCCCAACAGAAAGCTGCGCCAGCTCTCCACCTGTTCACAAAGCTTCTGGGCTTCTTCCAGCAGACTCCCCCAGAGCAGGACGCCGCAGCCGCCTGCCGCCACCAGATCCAGCAAGGCCCCATCGGTGCATTCCCCGGCAAGAAGCCCCAGCACCGCTGTCAGCGTCAGGAACAGGAGCACTGACGTATAGCGACTTGCCGTCTGGCGCACCAGTGCGCCGAAGGAGCGGGGCAGAAAGCTTTTCAGTGTTTCCCACGGTGAGGATGCCGCCTTTTCGAGGTCGATGCGGCTCTGCTGCAAATAGGGCTCCCAGAGAGAACTGCCCGGCAGAGCTGTGCTCGAAGCGGCTATCGCCGCCGGGGCCGCGAGTGCAAAGCTCGTCCACAAGAACAGTATTGCCAGACTCAAACGGAAAAGCTTGTCTCTTTTCATCCTGCGATGCTCCCTATCTTCTGGCCGATCTCTTCCAGCAGGGGCCACGCTGCCGCAAGCACCAGCACCCGGCCGGCCAGTGCCGTACACCACGCCAGCGATTCAGCCCCCGCCTCCTCGCAGAGCGAGTGGGCGTAATCGGCCAGCAGGATGACGCCCGTACACCGCAGCAGACAGGAAAAGGCGTCGCCGCCTGCCCGCTGTTCCAGTTTTGTCAGCCCGGAAAGCACGGTCTGCGCCGCTGCACTGATTTTCCACAGCACAAGGACAGCGGCTCCCATCGAGACGAACAGCCCGAAAGCCGGGGCGCTTTTCTGGAACAGGGTGTACAGCACAGCCCCCATCACCGCAAGTCCCAGCATCGTTAGGGCGCTCATAGCGCAAAGAGGGACTTGATGGTGACAAAAAGCACGCTGATCTGCTTGACCAGGATGGACAGCACCACCACCAACCCCGCCAGTGTGGTCATCATGGCCTGGTCTTCCCGGCCTGAGCGGATGAGCAGCTGGTTGAGCACCGCCACGATGATGCCGATGGCCGCGATCTTGAAAATCAGGTCGATGTCCATACACATTCCCCCTATCTTTCATCAGAGGCAGAGGATGGCCGCCGCCAGTCCGGCAGCAAATCCCAGCTTATGACTCAATTCCAGCTGCGGGCGGGCGTGTTCCTGCGCCTGCTGCAAAAACAGCGTGAACCGCTCTTGATAAAATGCCAGCTGCTGACACTCCTGCTCTGCCTCCATCCGGCCAAGGCTCGAGAAGCACTCGATGAAACAGTCGCGTTCCGGGCGCGTCAGACCGGGCAGCGGACAAAGGCCCCGGAAGCTTTCGCCCGTGACAAGCCCCTCCTGTTTTAGTCTGCGGAAAAGCAAGGTGAGGTCCGTGTGACGATAGCTGATCTCCTGCCGGACGCGCTGCAAAAGCAAAAGCGTCTTTTCCAGCGCCGCCAGATGCCGCCGCGTATTCTGGCAGGCCGCATCCCCTGCGCACCAGCCGCAGCCCAGCCAGAACAGCGCACAGACGACTCGAAGCGTTTTCACGAAACACGCACCTCTTTCAGCTGCCCCGGCGCAGTGCGGCCTTTCAGAAGCACTGCCACATGGAGCGCACCGCACTTTTGCAGATACTGCACCTGCGGGCGGCGGGCAGCTTCTTCCCAGCTGGCAGCGTGAAGTGTGGCGATAAATTCCACCCCGCTGAAAAGTCCCTGCTCCAGCGCGTAAAGCTCGTCCATCCCGCCCAGCTCGTCCAATAAGATGACCTGCGGCGAGAGGGTGCGCAGAGCCATCTGCACCGCCTGTCCCTTGGGTATGCCGCTGAGGATGTCGAGCGGAAGCGCCGCGCTTTCCTCCGAGGGGAATATCTCTCTCCGCTCGTCGATGACGGCCACGGCCCTGTTCTGTTTTGCAAGTTCCCGGGCGACACCTCGCAGAAGGGTCGTTTTGCCGCTGTCGGGTTCCCCCATCAGGAGCATCCCGATAAATCGCTGCTGCAGAATATCCCGGAGTTTTTGTGGCAGAGGAAATTCCCGGTTCCGGGCAACGCGGATATTCACCGAGCGCAGCTCCTGCAAGACGGCGCTCTGCCCCGGTGCGCAGTAAAACTGTCCGGCCAGCCCGGCGCGGCACCCACAGCTGAGCGTGACATAGCCCGCCGCAATTTCTGTCTCGTGGCTGTGTACCGACCCGCCGCAGAGGGTGACGAATATCTCTTCCATCTGCAAGGGCGTCAGCCGGAGCTTCTGCAAAGCAGGCAGCTCCGCCGGGCAGCAGGGCTTTCCGCCGATGGTCAACTGTACTCCACAGCCGACCCGGAGGCGTATCTCATGTACCTGTTCTGCAATGCCCGGCGGCAGGGCGCTCAAAGGCCGTGCCAGCCATGCGGGCAAAGCCCGAACAGCGCGGTAATACTCGTCCATCTTGTTTCTCCTTCGGTCTCGTCATTTTGGCTTCTTGCTCCTACTGTATGCGGCGGCAGAGTTTTTAGAACGTAAAAAAGGCCCACACAGCGGGGACACCCACTGCATGAGCCTTTTGAGTCTATTCTATTTAAGCTTCCGGTTCATCCCGCAGCATGGCAAGGAATTCTTCCTCCGTCAGCACAGGTACGCCGAGGGCCTGTGCCTTGGTCAGTTTGGAGCCTGCTGCTGTGCCAGCCACAACGTAAGCCGTCTTTTTGGAGACTGAGCCGCTGGCTTTGCCGCCGTTTTTGACGATGAGAGCCTCTGCCTCATTGCGGGAGAGCGTCTCGAGGGTGCCGGTGACGACCAGCGTCATTCCCGCCAGCTTGTCGCCCTTCGGTTCGCCCTTCCAGGTCATGTTCACCCCGGCGTCAGCCAGACGATGGATAAGGTCTGTGGTGCCGTCCTTGGCGAAGAACTCTACCACGCTCTGGCCCATCACGCCTCCGAAACCGTCGATCTCGCTGATTTTTTCAATATCTGCCTCCCGGATGGCTTCCAGTGTGCCGAAGTACTCAGCCAGCAATGCAGCGGCCTTGTCGCCGATGTTGCGGATGCCGAAGCCGAACAGCAGCTTGTCAAGATTGTTCTGCTTGGAATTTTCGATGGCGTGGAGAAGATTCGTTGCGCTCTTCTCCTTGAACTTTTCCAGTGTCAGCAGCTGCTCGAGCGTCAAATCATAAAGGTCTGCCGCCGAGTGGACGAGGTCCTTTTCCACCAGCTGTGTCGCTACGGCAGTTCCCAAGCCGTCGATGTCCATCGCATCGCGGGAGGCAAAATGGATGATGTTGCGCAGAGACTGGGCCGGACATTCCGGGTTGACACAGCGCAGGGCGGCTTCGTCTTCGAGATGGACGACCGGTGCGCCGCAGGACGGACAGACTGTCGGCATCCGGTAAGGCTCTGCGTTCTCCGGGTGATGGACGACGCCGATGACCTCCGGGATGATGTCGCCGGCTTTCCGCACCTGAATGGTATCGCCGATGCAGAGGCCGAACTGGCGGATGAAATCCTCGTTGTGGAGGGTCGCGCGGGCCACCGTCGTACCGGCGAGGAAGACCGGGTCGAAGCAGGCGGTCGGGGTCAATACGCCTGTGCGGCCCACAGCGACCTCGATGTTGCGCAAGGTCGTCTCCTTGACTTCGGGCGGATACTTGAACGCGATGGCCCAGCGGGGGAACTTGTTGGTAGAGCCCATCAGGTCGCGCTGGGCGAAGTGATTGATCTTGATGACCGCACCATCCATGTCGAAATCGAGCTTTGAGCGGTTCTGCCCGATCTGCTCGATTTCCTTGATCGCGTCCTCAATGTCGTGGACGATGTGGTAGCGGGGCGAGACCGGCAGGCCGAGACTTTTGAGGTAATCGAGGCTTTCCGCGTGGGTAGTCAGCTCCTTGCCATGCACCTGCTGGACGTTGAAAACAAAAATCGAAAGGCCGCGGCTCCCGGTGATCTTGGCGTCCTTCTGGCGCAGCGAACCGGCAGCGGCGTTGCGGGGATTCTTGAAGGGTGCCGCGCCCTGCAATTCCTGCTCGGCGCAGAGGTGCTGGAACGCCTCATGGGGCATATAAACCTCGCCGCGCACCTCGAGAAACTCAGGGGCATTTTTCAGCTTTTTCGGTATCTTTTTGATAGCCCGGACATTGGCGGTGACGTCCTCGCCTACGACACCGTCGCCGCGGGTAGAAGCACGGACCAGTTCACCGTTCTCGTACTCAAGGCTGCAAGAAAGACCGTCGATCTTGATTTCAACTACATACTCCGGCTCGATACCCGCGTCACGCACTCTGCGGTCGAAATCACGCAGTTCATCGTAGGAAAATGCATCCAGCAAACTTTCCATCTTGACAGCATGTGTCACTTTTGCGAAACGCCCACTGGGGGTGCCGCCGACATGCTGGGTGGGCGAAGCCGGAGTGACCAGCTCTGGGTACTGCGCTTCCAGCCCCTTCAATTCCCGCGTCAGGGCGTCGTATTCAAAGTCCTCGAGTTCGGGGGCGTCCTGGTCGTAATAAAGGCGGTTATTCTTCTCGATAACAGCACGCAGTTCCTCTACGCGCTTCTTGGCTTGTTCCAGTTCCACAGTTCCACTCTCCTGCCTGACGCGGGACAGAGCGCCGCGTCTTGATTCTCTTGCGATAGTATACCACAAAACTTCGGGTTGCGTAAATATAAAAAGCGGAGCTGCACTTTCCGATGTCATGGAAAACACAGCTCCGTCGTATGTTCAAAAAAATCAAATCGAGATCGTATTGCACACGTCCACGAGGACCGGGTCGATGCTCTTGGTCATCTCGAGGGCCTCATCTACGGGGTAATCCACCAGCTCCTCACCCTTCATGCCGACGATGCGGTTATACTTGCCCTGCTCGAGCAGGCAGACGGCGTGGTAACCCATAGCAGAAGCGTTCACACGGTCACGCAGCGTGGGAGAGCCGCCGCGCTGGACGTGGCCCAGAATGGTGGCACGGGTGTCGATACCGGTGCGGGCCTGGATCTCGTTGGCGATCTCCTGAGAGTGGCCGATGCCCTCTGCGACGATGACGATGAAGTGACGCTTGCCGGTGCGCTGGGTCTCGACGATCTTATCGAGGATGTCGCGCTGCATATCGAATTCCTTCTCGGGCAGCAGCACGGCCATAGCGCCGGAGGCGATGGCGACGTTCAGGGCAATGTAACCAGCGTTGCGGCCCATGACCTCGACGACGCTGCAGCGGTCATGGCTCTGGGTGGTGTCGCGCAGCTTGTCGATCATCTCCAGAGCGGTGTTCATAGCGGTATCGTAACCGATGGTGTAGTCGGTGCAGGCAATATCGTTGTCGATGGTGCCGGGCAGGCCGATCATCGGGATGCCGCGGTGTGCCAGCTCACGGGCGCCGCGGTAAGAACCGTCGCCGCCAATGACCACCAGCGCGTCGATGCCCAGCTCACGGCACTTGGCTGCGCCTTTATCCTGGCCCTCTTTGGTCTTGAACTCAAGGCAGCGTGCGGTGTAAAGGATGGTGCCGCCGGCAGAGATGATGTTCGAGACACTGCGCAGGTTCATTTCGAAGCACTCGCCGTTCAGCAGACCGTTATAGCCGCGCTGGATGCCGATCATGCGGAAGCCCTTGTGCAGGCCGGTACGGACCACGGCACGGACAGCTGCGTTCATGCCAGGGGCGTCGCCGCCGCTGGTGAGAACACCGATCGTCTTGATTTGCTTTTCCATAGAGAGATTCCCTCCAATTTGTTTCTTCACATACCACTCGGGGTGCGCGCATCCCCTTCTTCCACAGATGCGGCCCGACTCGATGCAACATATTTGCTATGGCTTGCCTTAGACAAGTATATCACAAAGTTAATCATTTGAAAACAGCGCGGGCATAATGATTGATGCACAGAAATGTCATTTTGTTGCAACATTGCGTTCACCAAGCAGACGTTTCAGCTCCTGAAACAACAGTGGATGGCCCGAAGCATAGAGTCTCCGGGGCGCGGCGAGCTTCTGCTTGACATCCTCGAGATAGAAAATGACGGGCATATCGCCGTCGAATATCTCAAGGAGATTGATGACCTTTGCATACTCGGGGCAGCTGCGGGACGGCAGGCGGACATAGAGCCGCTGGGCGGCATCCCGCATGAGGTTGGGGCGGTTGGTCTGCGGGTGCTTGGGGTCGTAGCCCTCGATGGGCGAGATGCTCTCAGCCATCAGCTTGGAAGGCTCATCTTCACGCACGGAGAGGCGTCCCTCGATGACCACGACGGCATTCTCCTTGAGCGCATCGCGGAAAGTATCCAGCACCCGTGGGAAGACGATGACCTCCATCGTACCGGTCAGGTCCTCCACGCTGGTGAAGGCCATCATCGTGTTGGATTTGGTGGTCATCATCCGGTTTTTGACGATGGTACACACGATACGGACATGATTGCCGTCCAGCTTGTGAGCGTCCTCGCAGGTGAGCTCCTTGATGCTGTTGGACGCAAAGCGTGCCGACTGTTCCCGATAGGCGTCCAGCGGGTGGCCGGACAGATAGAGGCCGCTGACCTCTTTCTCCTGCTGGAGCAGTTCGGTGTGGCTGTACTCCGGGAAGGGCTTTATCTCGTAGCTGTCGGTGTCAGCAGTCTGAGATTCGCCGCTCATCACCGAGAACAGGTCCAGCTGTCCCTCAAGATTGCGGCGGGAGTCGCTCTCCACGCTCTTGATGATGCCGTCCACGGCTTCCACAAGGCTGTGGCGGTTGACGCCCATACTGTCGAAGGCACCCGCCTTGATAAGACATTCCACAGCCCGGCGGTTCAGCTCAGTGCCGTGCATCCGCTTACAGAAATCATAGAGGCTCGAATAAGGCTTCTCTTTTCTCTCTTCCACGACTCGCTCGATGAGGTTGCGGCCCACATTCTTGACCGCATTCAGACCGAAACGAATCTTGCCGTTGTCCGCCGTGAAGCCGCCGTTCGAGATATTGACGTCCGGCGGAAGCACCTTGATGCCCAGGCGGGCGCACTCGCCCGAATATTCGATGACTTTGTCGGTATTGTCAAGCACACTGGTGAGCAATGCGGCCATAAACTCGCTGGGGTAATGACACTTGAGATAAGCCGTCTGGAATGCGACGTAAGCGTAGCAGGCCGCATGGCTTTTATTGAAGGCGTAGGACGCAAAACTTGACATTTCATCGTAAATTTCGTTGGCAACTTTCTCGGAGATGCCATTGGCGACACAGCCCGGGCATTCGTGACCCGGCTCGGTGCAGCCGTGGACAAAATGCTCGCGTTCTGCCTCCATCACCGCGTGCTTCTTTTTACTCATGGCACGGCGGACGTTATCTGCCTGTCCGAACGAGAAACCGGCCAGCTCACGGAATATCTGCATGACCTGTTCCTGGTAGACGATGCAGCCGTTGGTGACGTCAAGGATGTGGGCCAGCTGAGGGGTCTTATAGCTGATTTTATCCGGCTCGTGGCGGTTGCGCAGGTAGGTCGGGATGGAGTCCATCGGGCCGGGGCGGTAAAGACTGATAAGAGCGATGACATCTTCAAGGTTCTGTGGCTGCAGACCCACGAGGACCTGTTTCATACCCGAGGATTCGAGCTGGAACACGCCCTCCGTTTCACCCTGACCCAGCATCTTATAAGTCGCTGCATCGTCATAATCCAGCTTTCGGATGGAGAAGGACGGGTCTTTTTTCTGGATGGCAGCCTCCGCATCCCGGATGACCGTCAGAGTACGCAGGCCGAGGAAGTCCATTTTCAGCAGGCCCAGCTCTTCGATCTCGGTCATATTGAACTGGGTGACAGGCAGGCCGTCGTTGGTGGCCAGGGGCAGATAATAGTCTGTCGGTTCCGGGGTAATGACGACGCCGGCCGCATGGGTAGAGGCGTGGCGGGGCATACCTTCAACTTTCAGCGCAGAGTCGATAAGTTCTGTGACCTGCGGGTCGCTGTCGTACATCCGCTTGAGCTCCGGTGAGACCTCCAAGGCGCGTTTCAGCGTCATTTTCAGCTCCATCGGCACCTGCTTTGCCACCACATCCACGCTCTGGTAGGGCATACCCATCACACGGCCCACATCGCGGATGGCGTTGCGGGCGGCCATGGTGCCAAAGGTGACGATCTGGGCCACATGGTCTGCGCCGTACTTCCGGTTGACGTAGTCGATGACCTCCTGACGGCGCTCATAGCAGAAATCGACGTCAAAATCGGGCATACTGACGCGCTCGGGGTTCAGGAATCGCTCGAAGATGAGGTTGTAGCGGATGGGGTCGATGTCGGTGATGCCTACACAGTAAGCCGCGATGCTGCCCGCGCCTGAGCCACGGCCCGGGCCTACCGGAATGCCCTGACTCTTGGCGTAGTTGATATAATCCCAGACAATGAGGTAGTAGTTGGTATAGCCCATCGACTTGACCACGCTGATCTCATAGGTCAGGCGGTCCTTATTGGACTGTGGGACGTCCGAGCCGTAGCGGCGCTCGAGGCCGTCCCAGCAGAGCTTCTCGAAAAACTCCTGATTGTCCATCCCGTTCGGGGCTTTGTAATATGGAATTTTGGTGTGTCCAAAGTCGAAGTCAAAATTGCACTGGTCCGCAATTTTCTGGGTGTTGGCACAGGCTTCCGGCACCATTGCGAACAAATCATACATTTCATCCGTCGTTTTGACGTAAAATTCGTCGGTCTGGAACTCCATCCGGTCGGCATCCTGAATGGTCTTGCCTGTCTGGATGCAGAGCAGGATGCTCTGCATCTTGGCGTCATCCTTCCGCAGATAGTGGGAGTCGTTGGTGGCTGCCATCGGGATGCCGGTCTCCCGCGCCAGTTTGATGAGCTGGGGCAGGACGATAGTATCCTCTTCGAGGCCGTGGTCCTGCAGTTCGATGTAGTAATTGCCCTTGCCGAACAGCTCCTGATACCACAGGGCCGTGGACTTTGCCCTCTCGTAGTCTCCCGCCAGAATGGCTTGCGGGATCTCGCCTGCGAGGCAGGCAGACAGGCAGATAAGCCCCTCATGATACTGCTCAAGAAGCTGCTTATCTACACGAGGCTTGGAATAAAAGCCCTCCACGAAGGCAGCGGACACCATCTTGATGAGGTTCTTATAGCCTGTCTCATTCTTGCAGAGCAGGATAAGATGGTTGTTGCCGTCGATTTTGTTGACTTTATCGAAGCGGGTGCGGGTGGCCACATAGACCTCACAGCCGATGATAGGCTTGATGCCTGCCTTTTTTGCGGCCTTATAGAACTGGACACAGCCGTACATGACGCCGTGGTCCGTGATGGCGATGGCGCTCTGACCACACTCCTTGACGCGGTCCATAAGCTGGTCGATACGGCAGGCACCGTCCAGCAGGCTGTATTCGGTATGGATGTGGAGATGAACGAAGTCTCTCCCCTGACGGTTCCCTTCGGTCACATCGCTCATGCTCCTGCCTCCTCTGTTTCAGTGTGTTCTTCGAGCCGCTGACGCAGGGCGTCGGCCAGCGCTTCCAGCTTTTTCATCCGGTGAGAAAGGCCCGATTTGCTCATGGGCGGGTCAAAGCATCCGCAGAGCGCCGCCAGCGATAAATCAGGATATTCCAGCCGCCGGGCTGCTGCCTGCTGCAGCGCCTCGGGCAGCGTTTTCAGCGCCCCCTGCTCTTCCAGAAAGCGGATGGCTTTGAGAGTCTGGGCGTTGGCACGGGCCGTCTTGCCCAGGTTTGCGGTATCGCAGTTTGTGTGGCGGTTGATTTGGTTGCGCATCTGCTTGACAGCCTTCTGGGCGCTGAGCTGGGCCGATGCCTCCGCCGCTCCCATAAAGGAAAGGATGCGCTCCACGTTGTCGCAGCTCTTGACGTAAACAAGGTTCACGCCGTTGCGGCGGGTGCGGTGGGGCGCGAACTCGTGCTCTGCCAGCAGGGCTTCGAAGTCGCGCGCAAGGTTCGTGCGGCTGGTGAGAAACTCGATGTTATACTCCTTTTGCGGGTCAGTGACCGTGCCGCTGCACAAAAAAGCTGCCCCGATGTACGCGCTGACGCACGTCTGGCAGCGAATCAGTCTGGGGTCTATCTGCAGGCTCGTCTCGGTGCCGGTGGTGCCGAAAAGCTCGTGCATCCGCGCCACCTGCTCCGGTGCGCGGATGCTGAACTCATAGACCACCCCGCTGGGACGCTGCTTCTCGATGATGTCGCCCTGTACGCCGCAGCGCGCAAACAGTTGGGAAGCCACCTGCGTCGTCAGCTCCTGTTCCGTCTGCAGCACCAGCCCGCTGGCGTCGAAGTACTTGGCGAAGCAGGCAATTCCATAGGCAGCAGCGCGGACGCAGCAGTCCTTCTGCAGACTGCGCCGGGCGATCTCCTCCCTTGCCTGGGATGCAAAACTCATGATATGTTTATCCTTTCAACGGACAGAATCGCGGTGCTGGATGCCGGGCTTGTAGCCAAGCTTTTCGCAGTATTCCGCGATTTTCCGCGCAAATGTGATGGAGCGATGCTTGCCGCCGGTGCAGCCCACTGCGATGGTGAGCTGGCTTTTGCCTTCCTTGACGTAGAGCGGAAGAGCATATTCCAGAAACGATTCATAGCGCTTCAAAAGCTCCTGCGCCTCCGGGTGGCTCATGACAAAATCGACGACCTCTTCATCAAGACCTGTTTTATGCTTCAGTTCCGGGACATAAAAAGGGTTGGGCAGACAGCGGACATCCAAAACAAGATCCGCCTCCGGTGGGATGCCGAACTTGAAGCCGAAGGACATGACTGTCAGACGCATGGCGCTCTTCGCGCCGCCGTTCTGGTTGAACAGGTCGCAGATGCGCTCTTTGTTCTGCGAGGTGGAGAGCAGGCCGGTATTGATGGTATAATCTGCCCGGTCTTTGAGGGGCTGCAAGATCTCGCGCTCCCTGCGGAAGGCTTCCCGGGTGGAAAGGCCGTCGGAAATGCTCATCGGATGGCGGCGGCGCGTCTCACTGTAGCGGCGCATCAGCACATCGTCCGGGGCATCAAGGAACAAGATCTCATATTCTATCCTCTGCGCGTCCAACTGAGAAAGAGCTTCTTCGATTTCTTCCGGCGTGCGGCAGCCGCGGATGTCCATACAGAGAGCCACCCGCTTGAGCTGGTTGTCACCCGCTTTCGAAAACGCCGTGATGCTGGGCAGCAGTGCCGCCGGGATGTTATCAATGCAGAAAAAGCCGATGTCTTCCAGTGCATTCATGGCGACAGATTTGCCTGCACCGGAAAGGCCGCTGACGATGAGAAGATTCATTTTGTACGCCTCTTTCTTTTATGCTTTCACCACACGAATTTCTTTTTCGAGGTCGTAGCCGGTCTTTTCTTTCACGATGGCACGCACCTCATCGCACAGAGCCAGCACATCTGCACAGGTCGCTCCACCCAGATTGACCACAAAGCCGCAGTGCTTGTCACTGACGGCTGCGCCGCCATGGCGGTAGCCCCGCAGACCGCACTGGTCGATGAGGGCCGCCGCAAATGCGCCCACCGGCCGCTTGAAGGTGCTGCCGGCGCTGGGCTTGTCGAGAGGCTGTTTGTCTTTGCGACGGGCCATCAGGTCGTTCATCCTGGCGCGGATGTCGGCGGCATTGCCTCTTGCAAGGTGGAACTTTGCCGAGAGGATGCAACCGCCGTTTTCTTCGAAAATGCTGTGGCGGTATCTGAGGTCGAGCTGTTCTGCCGGTATCTCAACAATCTCCCCTTCTGCGGTCAGATACCGCACGGAGACCAGCACGTCCTTCATCTCGCCGCCGTAAGCTCCGGCGTTCATGTAGACCGCTCCGCCCACCGTACCCGGGATGCCGTAGGCAAACTCAAGACCGGTGAGGCTGTTTTCCAGCGCCGTTATGCAGAGCGACGAGAGCATCTTGTCTGCACCGACAACGACAGCATCGTAAGTCAGGGCCGGATCTTTGCCCGGGAAACAGATGTTTTCAAGAATACCGATCGCGCTCTTCATGGCCGATACATTGATGACAGCTCCCCGGTAGCCCGCATCCTCAAACAGGATGTTGCTGCCGTTGCCAAGCAGATAATATTTGACGTTCGCTTCCTTCGCCAGCTTGATGGCGGCGCAGAGCTGCGCCTCATTTTCCGGCAGGATAAAGACATCTGCCGGGCCGCCGATGCGGAAAGTGCAGTGCGCGCTGAGCGGCTCGTTTTCTTTGTATGCAATGCCCGCAGCGGACAAAGCCTGTTTCAATCGTTCCATTCGTTCTCCCTCTATCGGTAGAAAATCAGTCCATCGTGTCGTTCAGGCCCAGACGGATGAGCAGCTCCTTGGCGGCGTTATAACCCATCTTCTTCTGGCGGTTATTGATAGCCGCCGTTTCCAGCACGACTGCGAGGTTGCGTCCGGGCGAAACGGGGATGATGGTGCTGGGGATGTTGACGCCCAGAATGTCATAATACTCGCTTTCCAAGCCGGTGCGCTGATAGTTTTTGGTGGGGTCCCATGCTTCCAGCTGGACGACGAGGTCGAGGCTTTCACTCACCTTGACCGCGCCCACACCGAACACGCGGGCCACGTTGACAATGCCGATGCCGCGCAGCTCAATGAAGTGGCGGATGTTTTCCGGCGCAGTACCCATGATCTGACGGTTGGAGACCTTGCGCAGCTCCACGGCATCGTCGGCGACGAGGCGGTGACCGCGCTTGACCAGCTCGATGGCCAGCTCGCTCTTGCCGATGCCGCTGTCGCCGAGAATGAGGATGCCTTCACCGTAAACTTCCACCAGCACGCCGTGGCGGGTGATGCGGGGAGCCAGTTCAAGGTTCAGCATGCTGATGAGGCTGCCCATCATGGTGCAGGTCGTCTCGTTGGAGCGCAGAAGGGCTACCCCGTGCTGCTTTGCAAGCTCCTGCATCTCCGGGAAGGGTTCCAATTCCTCGTTGCGGCAGAGGATGACAGCCGGAGGCTGCTGGCGGAACAACTGGTCAAGGCGCTCACGGCGCTTTTCCGCCGTAAGACCGGCCAGAAAGTTCATCTCCGCAAGGCCCATGATCTGTAAGCGCAGCTTATCGAAATAATCGTAGTAACCGGCCAGAAACAGGCCGGGACGGTTGACCTCTGCGATCTCGACGCTGATCTTATCCAAATCGCAGGGCGTATAGATAACCTCGAGGCTGACCTTCTCGACCAGCCGCTTGAGCGAAACGGCAAAATTCCCCATTCGTTTTTCCTCCTGCATCCTCTGTGCTCTGCCATACCAAAAGGCAACACAGTTTATCCTTTTTTATATTATAATCGAGACGGGCGGCAAAAACAACAATTCTTTCAGGAATCTTTTCTGGTTTTGCGCCAGCGCTTGCATCCGGGGGCCAAAACCATATAATAGGAGGCAGGGATAGAGTTTACTTTACATGAGTTTTACATTTCGCCGGTTTCCGATTTTACATTCCGCTCGTATACTCATAATCAGGGATAGGACCGGTGAAATCCCGTGCAGGTCGTGTAAAAAATTAAGACATGATCCTGCACGGGTCCTCTACGGCCGCTGTCGATGTATAAACGCAAGCTTCAACAAGTGAGGAGTAAAACATGACTCTATTCAATGTCTTTTCTCTGCTGGGCGGTCTGGCTCTGTTCCTGTTCGGCATGGACATCATGGGCAAAGCCCTTGAGAAACAGGCCGGCGGCCATCTGCAGAAGATCCTGAGCAAACTGACGGACAACCCCTTCAAGGGCTTCTTCCTCGGTCTGTGCGTGACCGCCATCATCCAGAGTTCCAGTGCTACCACCGTCATGGTGGTCGGCTTCGTCAACAGCGGCATCATGGAGCTGCATCAGGCCATCGGCATCATTATGGGCAGCAATGTGGGTACCACTGTCACCAGCTGGCTGCTGAGTCTTTCCGGCCTGCAGGGCGACAGCATCTGGATCCAGATGCTCAAGCCCACCTCCTTCAGCCCCATACTCGCCTTCATCGGCATTCTGCTCTATATGGGCAAGAATGAGAAGAAAAAGGGCATCGGAACTATCCTCATCGGCTTTGCCATCCTGATGACCGGCATGACTACCATGTCCAATGCCGTCGAGCCCCTGCAGGGTGAGGCATGGTTCACCAACCTCTTCGTCCGCTTCTCCAATCCCATCCTCGGCGTTCTGGTGGGCGCACTGGTCACCGGCATCATCCAGAGTTCCAGCGCCAGCGTTGGCATCCTGCAGGCGCTGAGCGCTACCGGCGTCATCACCTACGGCAGCGCTATCCCCATCATCATGGGTCAGAATATCGGCACCTGTGTCACCGCGCTGATTTCTTCTGTGGGCGCAAATAAGAATGCCCGCCGTGCCGCCATGGTCCACCTCTACTTCAACATCATCGGTGTCACGGTCTTTCTGGCCGGTTTCTACGGTCTGAACGCCGTGGTCCACTTTGATTTTGTGAACGAGACCATCGCCGCCTGGGGCATTGCTGTGGTCCACTCCGCCTTCAACATCGCGGCCACCCTCATCCTTCTCCCCTTCGCAAACGGTCTGGAAAAGCTGGCCATCCTCACCATCCCCGACGACGCCGAAAAAGAGAGCTTTGCTCTGCTGGATGAGCGCCTGCTGAACACCCCGGCTGTGGCCGTGGCCCGCGCCCACTCTGCTACAGCTGACATGGCCGAGCTGGCCCGTGTGGGCGTCATGCAGGCCATGAGCCTGACCCACACCTGGGATGATACGCTGGCCCAGAAAGTCCGGGATGAGGAGAGCAAAGTTGACCAGTACGAAGATGCTCTCGGCACCTATCTGGTCAAGCTGTCCAGCCGTGAGCTGAACCATGCGGACAGCCAGAGCGTGAATACCCTGCTCCACACCATCAGCGATTTCGAGCGCATCAGCGACCATTCCGTGAACCTTCTGGAATCCGCACAGGAGATGCACACCAAGGAGATCAACTTCTCCACCGACGCCCGCGAAGAGCTGCAGGTGCTTGAGGACGCCGTGCAGGACGTGCTGAACCGCACCACTGACGCCTTCCGCAAGGATGACCTGCATCTGGCAAGCAAGGTCGAGCCTCTGGAGACCGTCGTGGACGAGCTGGTGCGTGCCATCAAGGCACGGCACGTCGCCCGCCTGCAGGCCGGCAGCTGTTCCATCGAGTATGGCTTCGTGCTGGAAGACCTGCTGACCAACTACGAGCGCGTCTGCGACCACTGCAGCAACGTGGCAGTTGCCCAGATCGAGGTGGCACAGGACAGCTTCGACACCCACGCCTACCTCAACGACCTGCGCAGCGGTCATGCCTCCACCAAGGAGAGCGAGCAGTTCCAGCGCCGCCTGAACCGCTACCGTGAGCGCTATCTCTTCCCCGACGAAAACGTCACCGAAACGGAGGACAAACAGGCATGATCTATATCGTAGAAGACGATTCAGCCATCCGTGAATTAGAGCAGTATGCATTACAGTCCAACGGCTACGAGGCCGTGGGCTTCGAGTCCTCGGAGCCGTTCTGGCAGGCCGTCCACACCACGCCGCCGGAACTGGTCATCCTGGACGTGATGCTCCCCGGCGAGGACGGCTTCTCCATCCTGAAAAAGCTCCGCGCAGCCCCTTCCCTGCGGCGTCTGCCCATCATCATGATAACAGCCAAGTCCAGCGAGCTGGACACCGTGCGCGGCCTCGACTGCGGCGCAGACGACTACATCACCAAACCTTTCGGCATCATGGAGTTCCTGAGCCGGGTGCGGGCAGCTCTCCGCCGGGCAGAGCCCGAGGCTCGGCCCAATGTCTACAGCTTCCGGGAGATCCTGCTGGACAATGCCCGCCACAGCGTCACCGTCAGCGGCGCACCGGTGGAGCTGACCTACAAAGAATACAGCCTGCTCCGCCTGCTGCTGGAAAACACCAACCTTGTCGTCACCCGCGAGACCATTTTGCAGGTGGTGTGGGGTACTGACATTTCGGTGGAGAGCCGGACCGTGGATATGCACATCCGCACCCTGCGCAAAAAGCTGGGCGACGCCGGAAAGTACATCTGCACAGTACGGAAAGTGGGCTACAAGCTGACGGACAGCGAGGAGGAGCTCGAGCAATGAAACCACGCAGCATGGAAGAAAAAATAAGTTATCTGCTGTTTCTGATGGGATTTGCGGGGCTGGTGTGTACCGCTGCGCTCTGCATCTTTGTGTTCCACAAGGCGTTCCGGGAGCAGGCATGGACAGCCCTCGAGCGGGAAGCCGACCTTGTGGCTGCCGGCTGTGCGCAGGTGGACGCCCCCAGCCAGCTGGAAACTTATGTGGACGGCTCGCTGCGCATCACTCTCATCGCCTCGGACGGCAGTGTGCTTTTTGAGTCGGCCACCAACCAGCCGATGGAGAACCATCTGAGCCGCCCCGAGATACAGCAGGCCATGAAGAGCGGTGTGGGCCGCGACTGCCGCGACTCCCAGACGCTGGGCTATGAGACTTATTATTACGCCATGCTGCTGACGAACGGAGACATCCTCCGGGTGGCGCAGGACTCTGAGACTATCTGGTCGATTTATGACGCCGCTCTGCCTGCCATCGTGCTGAGCTGTTTCCTGATGATGGGCGCAGCCGCTATCATTGCCGGACTGCTGACCAAGAGTCTTGTCCAGCCTGTACTCAAGATGACCGATGATCTCGACCACATCCAGGAGAATGTCCCCTACAAGGAGCTTATCCCCTTTGCCGAGAGTATCCACTCCGACCGGATGCTGCGGGAAAATAACGAGAAAATGCGGCAGGAGTTCACGGCCAATGTCAGTCACGAGCTAAAAACGCCTCTGACCAGCATCTCCGGTTATGCAGAGCTCATCGAGACCGGCATTGCAAAACCCGAGGATACGCCGGGTTTTGCCCGCAAGATCCATGTAGAGGCCAGCCGGATGATACAGCTGGTCAACGATATTCTGCAGCTCTCCCACCTCGACAATGTGAGCGAGACGGGTGCTGCGCCTGCAATGGAAACGGTCGATCTGTTGGATGTGGCCCGCGAGTGCGTGGAGCGCCAGAAGGTCAACGCCCGGCACTCCTATATCTCCCTGACCTACCTCGGCGAAAGCGCCCCTGTGACAGGCAGCCGCGTCCTGCTGGATGAGCTGTGCCAGAACCTCTGCGACAACGCCATCCGCTACAACCGTCCCGGTGGAAAAGTCCAGATCATCACGGCCTGCACCCGGGACGGTCATTGCACCCTGACCGTGAAGGACAACGGCATCGGTATCCCGAAAGAGGCGCAGACCAGCGTGTTCGAGCGCTTCTACCGGGTGGACAAGAGCCGCAGCAAAGCCACTGGCGGCACCGGTCTGGGTCTGGCTATCGTCAAACACATCGCCCGCATCCACAACGCCCGCATCAAGCTGGACAGCGTTGTGGACGAGGGTACCACCATCACCGTGATTTTCGAAACGGCTTCTTAAAATTTCATGAGCTTCACGTCTGCCCGAATTTCCGGGCAGACGTTTTTTGTTGTGAGCGCAAAATGACCGTCACGCAGTGCCTGATGCGCACCGAATCCGGAGATGTCCAGTCCCAGCGTCCAGCAGTGGCGGACGGTGTCCACACAGAGAGCTTCCAGTTCTGCTTCGGCGTCTGCAGGCAGGGCATTATTGCGTGAGAGCGCGTTCACCCGGAGAAGGAAGCGCTCCCCTTCCCGCTCCACGCCGCAGAAAGCCCGGCGCAGGCGAAGCGGCCCGGCTTCCAGCGCAAAGCGATGCTCCCCTGTATCCGTCCAGCTTTTGCCCTGCAATAAGAGTGCCATTTCCGTCTGGGACTCGGTCAGCTGGCCGGTCTGTTCAGGGGTAACAACGAGGGCTTCGGGCCTGCAATGTGTATCCTCGTCTTCCAGCTCCACGACAGGCAGGATGAAGCCGCTGCTCTGCTGATAGAGCCGGGGCGCGGCCGGGGCAGCGTTTTTGATGCATTGCAGGAGATTTTCAGGCAGGACGTCTGATTCATCGGCCCGCTCTTTCAGTATCTCTACCGAAAAACTTCTCCCAAACACGCGGGACGCCAGCCGCCCGTAGGGTCGATGGAGAAACAGTTCTTCACAAACAGCCAGCGTTCGCTGTATGGAATCCTGCCCGGCCAGAAGATATTCGCAGAGCCGCCAGTCCGCCCGCTGGGGCAGGGCTTCCTCAGCGGCAGAAATGGCAGAAGAAAGCTCGGGGCCTCGGCCAATACAGAGGCGGATGGCGGCTTCAGCCTCGGAGGAATCGGCGGAAGCCACCGGGAACTGGTACAGCAGGCCCACCGTCCAGCTGTCACCGTTCGTCTCGACGAGAAGGGCGCGTATCATGCTTTTTTCGGTGTTGTCCCAATGCAAAAAGAGGCAGAGCCAGACGACGAGGACGCCTGCGGCCATCAGCCGCAGCCAGCCCCGGCGGGTCATCGTGCAGCCTCCGCATTTACAGGCCCTTCGGCAAGGCGCTCACAGAGCAGCCGGACGGCACGGACGATAAAGCCGAAGCGGAAAATCGCCGCCGCCAGCCAGAGGAGCAGGAACGCGGCATCAAAGCGGGAGATGCCGCCGAAGCTCCACGCCCGCAGCAGCTCATAGCCCGGGTAAGCCTGCGGTGCGCCGAAAAGAAGGGCCAGCCCCAGCGCATAACCTGAGGAAATGACGGCAGCGATGATTGGAAGCCATACGATAGGCTTTTTACTGATTTTCGCATTATTTTTACTCATACAGAGAAGCGGAAAGGAGAAATATTCCGGGTAAAAAGTGGCATCCGGAAGAACAAACGAATGTGCCGTCTCACCTGTCACGAGCACCTGCCATTGCAGCTGTCCGGCCAGCCCCAGCACACAGAACACGATACCCAGCACTATGAGCCACCCGAGGACGGAGGCCATCCGGTCATACAGCTCACAGCCGAGGCTCCACCCTGCCCAGAGAAAGAACGGCAGCAGACCGATGAAGGCCATAGACGCAAACTGTTCCCAGCAGGCTTGTTGGAGCATTGCAGCCGTCCGGACAAGTTCGAAGAGATACCAGAGCAGAAAGACGGCACAGATGCACTTTCCTGCAAAGCCCGGGCGGTTCAGACGGGAGGCGTTGACCGAGGCAAGCGCTGCAAGGAGCACGAAGGCCGCTGCCGCCAGCACATTGCTCAGCAGGACGGCGCGGACGGAGCCGGTCTGCCCTGCCCCGAAGATGGCGCGACCCAGCTCTGCCGCAGCGACGCTGAGTGTCAGCGTCTGGGCCGAGAATGTCTGTTTTTGCTGCATTCAGGAACCCCTCCTTTGCCAGATGGTGAATGGGTGGCGGGACAGCGCCCGATAGTTGCGGCGGACGACGCCGTCACCCGAAAAGACTGCGCCCGAAAGATAGGGCACCCCCATCGCGGAGATGGACGTCAGTGCGGCCAACACGCCCAAAGCCGCACACACCAGACCTACCGGCCCGGCCAGACCGGCGGCCAGCGTAACGCCCAATCGCAGCAATGTGGCCGGTTCGTACAGCGATGGCGTCACAAAAACTGAGATGGCTGTGATACTGGCTACGAGGATGACCGGCGTGCTCAGCAATCCGGCCCCGATGGCGGCGTCACCGATGATGAGCGCTGCCACAAGGCTCACCGAGTGGCCCAGCGTCTGGGGCATCCGAAGCCCGGCCTCCCGGATGATCTCCAACAAGATGATGACCAGCAGCATCTCGGCAAAGAGCGGCAGAGGCGTCGCCTTTTCTGCCGCCGCGATTTTGAATAATAACTGCGGTGGGATCAGCTCGGGCAGATAGACCGCCAGACAGACAAAAACGCCCGGCAGAAAGATGCTGAGATAAAATGAGCCATATTTCAGGACACGCAGGAACGACGAAAAAACTGCCGTGGTGGCATAGTCGTCGAGGCAGTCGAAGTTCTCGCAGAAAAGGGACGGCAGCACCAGCGCCGAGGGGCTGCCGTTGACAAGGATGATGATTTTCCCCTCACAGAGCTTTGCGGCGGCGGAAGCCGGGCGCTCGGTATAGCTCACCGGGGCGAACAGCCGCCACCTGGCCGGGAAAAGCCACGGTACAAAGTAGCTGGAATCCAGCAGAACCTCCGGCTTTGCCTCCTGGAGCGTCCGGCGTATCCGCGCCACCGCCGTCTTTCTGGCCTTGTCTTTGCAGTAGCAGATGGCATATTCGGTCTTCATGGCACAGTCGGCCTGTGCGGTCTCCATTACAAGGGTGTCGGTACGGATGAGGCGGCGCAGTAAACTCAGGTTGACCCGCAGCAGGTCGGCAAAGCCCTCCCGGGAACCACGAAGGTTTCCTTCCCCGGAGGGCTCTTCCACCGAGCGCGATTTCAGCCCCTGAACCGAGAAGACAAGCCCCTTTTTGCACCCGTCCAGCAGAAGCACGGCCATGCCGGCGGTCATGCGGCGGATGAGGTCGTCCATGTCCTTGACCGGGCCGTCCTCGGCGGGCAGACCGGAGTGGTTCATCAGCAAATCATACACCTGCGTGCCGCTGTGAGGCATCCGCTCCGGCTCGAGGCTGGGCGTATGCCGGGTAGCGGCGTCCAGTAAAAGTGACCAGAGTGACTCGAGGCTGGCCATATTGTCGAAAAGGACGATGGCCCCCGGGCAGTGATAAAGCTCAATGCGCTTGGCATAAAAATCCGCCGAAGCGCCAAACCTAGCGTTGAGCGCCGCCAGATTTTCTTCCAGCGACGAGGAAAGCTGCAGCATACGGTATCCCCCTTTTCCTGCCAGTATTCCCTCGCCGGCGGTGCTTATTCAACCCACAAGGAGGGCCTTCTCGTGAAGCTTCTGATTTTCCGTACTCTGCTCATCTATCTCTGCGTTCTGTTCGCCATGCGGCTGATGGGCAAGCGTCAGCTGGGCGAACTGCAGCCCGAAGAGCTGGTATCTACTATCCTCATCTCAAATCTGGCGTCCATCTCCATCGAGTCGGAAGAAGTGCCGGTGACGGCCAGCCTCATTCCCCTCTTCCTCATCGCGGCTTTGGAGCTGCTGGGGTCGGCGCTGAGCTTCCGCAGCCAGAAATTTTTCAACCTGATGTCGGGCCGCCCCAAGACGGTCATCTTAGACGGACAAATCGACCAGAATGCTCTGCGCACCCTCCGGCTGACGACTGCTGATTTGATGGAAGCGCTGCGCGGCAAAAACATCTTCGATCCCCGGGACGTCTCCTACGCCGTAGTGGAGACGAATGGCAGTCTTTCGGCGGCACTGCGCCCCGAAAAAGAGACCGCTACCCTCGCCGACTTACAGCTGAAAGTGGAGCACAGCCATGCGACCATCCCTTTCGTGCTGGATGGGCAGGTGCTCGAGGAAAATCTGCACTGGTGCGGCAAAGACCGGGATTGGCTCGAACGGACGGCGCAGGCCAACACCCTGCTGCCGGAAGAAATCCTGCTTTTAGTGGGCAACGAGACGGAAGACTATTTTCTGCTGAAAAAAGAGAGCCGCCGCAAGGGCAGCTCCCGGTGAGAGGTGTGGGATGAAGCGAATTTATGCGTGTCTGTGCATCGTGGCAGTGCTGCTGGGTGTGGCCTTTTACAGCAGTTGGCGGGTGCAGAAGTTTGCAGAGGATATTTCGGACGACATCGACGACGCGATGGAGGCTATCCGGGACGAGGACCTCCCTTCCGCGCGGCAGGCACTGGCCGAGGGCGCTGAACTCTGCGACAAAATGCGGGAAGGGATGAATCACCTGCTCCGCACACAGGACTTCACGGAACTGGAAGCCGCCCTCCGCGCCGCGGACGGACATCTCGAACTGAGCGCCCCCGAGGAAGCATTTGGTGAACTGCGCCGGGCGCAGGTTCAGGTGGAGACGCTGGAATGGCTGTCGCGGAGGCTTGTATAATTAAATCGTTCAGACGTGGTTATATTTCGTGTAATCTATATTATTCGAAATGCATTCATTCTGTTCCAGTCAAAAATCGGTCTTATAAAGAGGATTTTATTTATAGTTATTTCGCATTTTTTGCTTTATCACCGATGTTTTATAGTGTAATAATTTTGTCTTGTGCAAATTCGCATCGGCGGTTCCAAACTATATGATTTTTTATATAGTGCGAAATCATTCCCCCTCGTTTGCCTCCTGCCACGATAAAAAGCACATGCCTCCAAGCTGGCAAAGGACCATCCACAACAGTTGTTTCGCGCTGTTCGGCCATGCCACATCGATGAAGCCCGCCAGGCATGAAGGCACAAAAAATCACCCCATCCCCTGCCCTGCGGCAGAGAATGGGGTGCTCGTGCTTTTTACACTTTACTTCTTACGGTCGCCCATCAGCTTTTTCAGCTCATTGAAGAAGCTTTCGACGTCCGCAAACTGCTGATAGACCGAGGCAAAGCGGACATAGGCCACCTCGTCGATTTTCTTCAGTTCCTGCATGGTCAGCTCACCGATGCGCACACTCGTCACCTCGCGGTCATAGGTGCTCATCAGGGTCTGCTCGATGCTGCTGACGGCGCGTTCCAGAGACTCATAGCTCACCGGACGCTTGGCGCAGGCCCGAAGCATCGCGTTGAGCAGCTTCTGCCGGTCGAACGGCTCACGGGAGTTATCCTTTTTGATGACGATGAGCGGCACCGTTTCCACGACCTCGTAGGTCGTGAACCGCATATGGCAGTTCAGGCACTCCCGGCGGCGGCGGATGCGCTCGCTGTCTTCGGTAGGGCGGGAGTCGATGACTTTGGATTCCTCAGCGCCACAATAGGGGCATTTCATGGTCGTTCCTCCTAGATTCAGGACAGATTTGCGTCAGGATAGAAGCTCAGTTTTTCTTTGCGCCCTTGCGCTCGCTCCAAGCCACCCATGCGGAAGTGGAGACACACAGCGAAGTATACACGCCGCTGAGCATACCCATCATCAGGGGGAAGGCAAAGGTGAAGATGCTGTCCAGACCGTACAGCTTGGAGACGATGCACATCACACCCAGAGCCATCACCGTGGTGACGGTGGTGATGATGGTGCGGCGGGCAGACTGGTTGACGGAATGGTTGACCAGCTCTTCGAAGCTGGCCTTCTTGCCCAGCAGGCCGCGGTTCTCACGGATACGGTCGTAGACGACGACGGTATCGTTGATGGAGTAGCCGAGGATGGTGAGCATGGCGGCGATGAAGTTGCCGTCCAGCGGGGCGCGCAGCAGCACGAAGGTGCCGAACACCACCATCAGGTCATTGAGCAGGGCCAGAACAGCCATCATGCCGCCGGTGAGGCCGCCGATATTCTTGAAGCGGTAGGCAATGTAGGCGAGGATGAGCACCAGTGCGAACACCACGGCCACCAGACTCTTCTGGAGGAATTTGGTACCCATTGCGGCGCTGACATTGCTCAGAGAGAGCTGTGCAAAGGAGTTATCCGGGCAGCTCTCATTCAGGGAGTCCAGCAGGGTCTGCACTTCGTCGGTGGTGACAGTCTCGGTGCCGGGCATCGAAATTTTCAGGGTCTGCTCCCCTGTCGCGACGTTCTCGCCGGTCTGCAGGGTCAGGCCGTTGCTGCCCAGCGCTTCGGAGGCGGTCTTCTGGACGGCAGACATCTCAAAGCTGTTCTCGTAGCTCAGGGTGATCATCGCACCGCCGGTGAACTCGGTGTCCAGATGGACGCCCAGCACCACAGCGCAGAGGACGATAGCTGCCATCAGGCAGGCGGAGAAGGTCAGGAAGCGCTTGCGCAGGCCAACGAAGTTGACCTGCTTCTTCTCTGCCGGGATCTTGCCGGGAGCATCGGCACCGTAGAGGCGGGGGTCACGCAGAGCCTTGATAGCGGCAGCGCCCCGGATCATGGTACGGGTGGCGAAGATACCGAACACGAAGTTGAGCAGCACACCGGTGAGCAGCGTGTAACCGAAGGCGTAGATGGTGCCTGCGGTCGAGGGGCCGAAGGCGAAGAAGACGAAGTGCAGGGCCTTGGCGAAGAAGCCGTCAGACGGGCCGAAAGCACCCATCAGCACGATGGCGACGATGACGATGGTCACGTTGCCGTCGATGATGGGAGTCAGGCCGCGGGCGAAGCCGCTCTTGAGAGCGCCGTCGAGGCTTTTGCCGCTGCGCAGCTCTTCCTTGATGCGCTCGGCAGTGATGACGTTGGCGTCAACACCCATGCCGATGGCGAGGATGATGCCGGCGATGCCGGGCAGGGTCAGGGTGAAGCTCTCAAACACCGGGAAGTAACCGGAGACGAAGGCCAGCGTAGCCGCCACCTGACCAGCCAGAGCGATGCAGGCCAGGAAGCCGGGCAGACGGTACAGAGCCGTCATCAGCACCACGATGAGGGCGAAGGCGATGACGCCGGCCAGCACCATGGCGCTCAGGCTGTTCTCGCCTAGACTCGGGCTGATGGTGGAGTAGCTGTCCACCGTCAGCGCAAAGGGCAGAGAGCCGGAGTTGATCTGGCGGGCCATCTTGACGACGTCCTCCTGCGTGAAGGGGTTCGACGCAGAACTGGTGATGATGGCAGAGCCGTCGGTGATGGCGGCGTTGACGTTGGCGGTGCTGACATTCTCGTCGTCCAGCCAGATGCTGATGGTGCCGCCCGTCTGATACAGGCGGGTGGTCGCGTCGCCGAATGCCTTGGCGCCCTCATCGGTAAACTTGAGCGCCACATAGTACTCGGAGCTGCTGCCGTTGACGGGGCCATACTGGGCAGCTGCGCTCTCCACCATCGAGCCATCGAGGACGAGCTCACCGTCTGCACTGCTCCCCTCGCGGAAGGTCAGATAGGCGGTGGTGCCGATCTCCTCAATGGCGGCTTCGGGGTCGAACTCCGTCTCGCCCGACTGCCACGGGAACTCGAGGATGAGGCTGTCGGAGTTATTGTCCACATACAGCTCATAGTCGGTCACGTTGAGGGCGACCAGACGGTTCTCGATGACCAGCTGAGCTGCCTCGAGCTGGTCGTCGGTGGCGTCGTAGCCGTCAGAGGGGACGAAGGTGACGTTGACGCCTCCCTTGATGTCCACACCGAAGCGGATGTCTTTCGCGCCCTTGATGTAGGTGGTGGTCACATCACCGTACTTGACTGCGACGCCAAAGAATGCCGTATAGACGAACGCCGCGATCAAAAGCACAGTGAGGACAAGTTGCCATGCTTTGCCTTTAGTTTTCATATGAATCGGGAAACCTCCAAATATAATAAGAAGCTGTTTTCATAACCATTGCACACCGCCTGAACTGCCTTTTGGCGCACTCTGGCTATGAAAACAACTTCCAAATCCCCGCTGCGCCGTCAGAACGGCAGCACAGCGGGGATCTTGTGCGATGAATCAGGCGTTCTCAGCCAGCAGCTTCTCGACTGCGGCCAGACGGACGCAGACACAGAGCAGGTCGGACGCAGTCTCCACTTCGTCCAGGCTGGGATAAGTGGGCGCGATGCGCAGATGGGCATCGTCCGGGTCCTTGTGATAGGGGTAAGCGGAACCTGCGCCGGTGAGGGTCAGGCCGCAGTCCTTGCACAGCTGGGCCACACGCTTGGCGCAGCCGGGCATGACGTAGAGGCTGATGAAGTAGCCGCCCTTGGGGTTCGTCCAGTGGGCGATGTCTCCGCAGGGAGTCAACTCCTCGTTGAAGGCCGTCTTGACGGCATCAAAGCAGGGTACCAAACGGCGGCGGTGCTTTGCCATGTGGGCCAGAACGCCTTCCTTGTTCTTGAGGAAGCGGACATGGCGCAGCTGGTTCATCTTATCATAGCTGATGATCATGACCGAGAAGCGCTTGCAGATGTACTTCATCATAGCTTCGCTGCAGGCCAGCGCAGAAACGCCTGCGCCCGGGAAGGTGATCTTGCTGGTAGAGGTGAACATGAAGACGCGGTCCTCAGTGCCGTACTTCTTGCACTCGTTCAGCAGGACAGGAGTCTCGATGATCTCGTCCGTCAGGTGGTGGACGATGTAAGCCTCATCCCAGAAAATTTTGAAGTCGGGAGCAGCGGTCTTCATCTTGGCGAAGCGGTCGATGGTCTCGTCGCTGTAGGTGTAGCCGTCGGGGTTGGAATACTGAGGCACACACCAGATGCCCTTGATGGTATCATCCTCAGCTACCAGCTTCTCAACAACGTCCATATCAGGGCCGGTCGGAGTCATGGGAACGCTGATGAGCTCGAAGCCGAATTCCTCGGTGATGGCGAAGTGGCGGTCATAGCCGGGTACCGGGCAGAGGAACTTGCGCTTCTCTACCTGAGACCAGGGACAGGGAGACTCGGGGAAGCCGAAGCAATAGCCCATAGAGATGAGGTTGTACATAATCTGCAGGCTGGAGTTGCCGCCCACAAAGACTTCCTCGGGCTTGACACCCATCACGTCGCCGAACAGCTCACGGGCCTCGTGCAGACCCTCAAGGTCGCCGTAGTTGCGGGCATCGGTGCCGGCGTCGGTGGTGTAGTCGGTCATCTGCAGCAGACCCATTGCCAGGTCCATCTGGTGAGGGCCGGGCTTGCCGCGGGCCATATTCAGCTTCAGGCCCATTGCCTGAAATTTCTTGTACTTTTCTTCCAGAGCTGCCTTCTCAGCAGTCAGTTCGTCGCGGGTCATCTCAAAATAATTTGCCATAACACACACTCCTTTATCGTACTTTCTGTTTCCCACAAAATGTCCGGCGCTGCCATCCGCAGAGCAGTCCCATGCCAGTGGACCGTCCCGGTATTCCCCTCGCAGTTCCAGACTTTTATAGTTTACTACAATTTGGTCTCGGAAACAAGTCAGATGGCACAAAAAAGCCCCGCCAAAAAGCAAAAAGCTTTCAGCGGGGCTGCTCTTCCCTGCTGTGCGCTGACGCTCAGCTCAGGGAAGTCTGACTCTTATAGCGCTTGCGCACCGCACCGTACTCCATGTGCGCTTCGCCGCCCTCCACGGTGTCCTCGTCGATGGTGACGCGGATGATGGTGGGGTCGTTCGGCACATCGTACATGATGGGCATGAGGATGTTCTCCATCACGCTGCGCAGGCCGCGGGCGCCGGTCTTGCGCTCAATGGTCTTGCGGGCGATGGCATGGAGGGCCTCGTCGGTGATGTCCAGCTCCACATTGTCCATCGACAGCAGTTCTTTATACTGCTTGACCAGACTGTTGCGGGGCTCCTTCAGCACGCGCACCAGTGCATCCTCGTCCAGGTCGTCCAGCACGGTGATGACCGGCAGACGGCCGATAAGCTCGGGGATGAGGCCGAACTTGACGAGGTCGTGGGGTTCGACCTTCCGCAGCAGGGCCTTTTCAGCCTCGCTGGAGTTATCCTTCAGCGCACTGCCAAAGCCCAGTGCGGACTTGTCGGTGCGGCGGAGGATATACTTATCCAGACCGTCGAACGCACCGCCGCAGATGAAGAGGATGTTGGTGGTGTCGATTTGGATGAACTCCTGCTGGGGGTGCTTGCGGCCGCCCTGCGGGGGGACATTGCTGACGGTGCCTTCCAAGATCTTCAGCAGAGCCTGCTGCACACCTTCACCGCCCACGTCGCGGGTGATGGAGGGATTCTCACTCTTGCGGGTGATCTTGTCGATCTCATCAATATAGATGATGCCGATCTGAGCCTTCTGGACGTCGAAGTCTGCGGCCTGAATGAGCTTGAGCAGGATGTTCTCGACGTCCTCGCCCACATAGCCGGCCTCCGTCAGGGTGGTAGCGTCTGCGATGGCGAAGGGAACGCCCAGCATCTTGGCCAGCGTCTGGGCCAGCAGGGTCTTGCCGACACCGGAGGGTCCCAGCAGCAGGACGTTAGACTTCTGCAGTTCAACGTCTGCGCCCTTGCCGCTCAGGATGCGCTTATAGTGGTTGTAGACCGAGACGGCCAGCACACGCTTGGCCTCGTCCTGACCGATGACGTACTGGTCCAGACCTTCCTTGATCTCTGCGGGGGTCTTGATATTGATGGCGAGATCATCTGCGGGCTGGATACGCGCCCGGCTGGCGCTGCCGCGGCTGGGGCGGGAGCTGTTGCTGCCCGGATGATCCGGCTTGTCCGAGAGCAGGTCGGCGCAGAGGCCGATGCATTCGCTGCAGATGTTCACGCCGGGGCCGATGATCATCCGCTCCACTTCGTCCTGATGTTTGCCGCAGAAGCTGCAGACCAGATCCTTTTCGTTTTTATCTCTGCCGGAATTGTTATTAGCCATAACCGTTTTTCCTTATCCTGGGTGTATTGCTTTCTGTCGCTCAGCGGTGGGTGATGACCTCATCAATGAGGCCGTATTCTTTGGCCTCCTGCGCAGAAAGGAAGTTGTCGCGCTCGGTATCCTGCTCCACCTTTTCCAGCGGCTGGCCGGTGTACTCGCTGAGCAGCCGGTTCATCTTGGCGCGGGTGCGGATGATATGGTCCGCGTGGATCTTGATGTCGGTAGCCTGTCCGGACAGACCGCCGCCCTGACCGCCTGCAATCAGCGGCTGGTGGATCATGATCTCAGCGTTGGGCAGAGCGAAGCGCTTGCCCTTGGTGCCGCTGGCCAGCAGGAATGCGCCCATTGAGGCAGCCATGCCCATGCAGATGGTGGAGACATCGCACTTGATATACTGGATGGTATCGTGGATGGCCATACCTGCGCTGATGGAGCCGCCGGGGCTGTTGATATACAGGCTGATGTCCTTATCGGGGTCCTGCCCTTCCAGATACAGCAGCTGTGCTACGACAAGGCTGGCAGAGGTGTCGTTGACATCCTCGCTCAGCACAATGATGCGGTCGTTCAGCAGACGGGAGAAAATATCGTAGGAACGCTCCCCGTGCGCCGACTGCTCGACAACGTAAGGAACAAAACTCATAGGGTTCGCCTCCTGAATGAAAATTATTGTATTTGCAAAATTGACCGATACGGCAAGCGCACATGGGCCGTAGCCGTATCGGTCAATTTCAACAACCTTAGCTTACAGAGCCGGGATTACTCCCTGCCCTGTGTGACCTTGTGCGCCAGAATTACTGAGCGTCCTCGGTCTTCTCGGCCTCAGCGGCCTTCTCCACGACGTTAGCGTGGCTCTTGATGAAGTCGATAGCCTTGTTGATGGCCAGGTCGTGCTTCACCTCATCGACATTGATGAGCTCGCGGACCTTATCCTCTTCCATCTTGTACTGGTCAGCGATGCGCTTGACCTCTGCGTTCAGCTCGTCCTCAGAAGCCTCGATATTCTCGGCAGCTGCGACAGCCTCCAGAGCCAGACGGATCTTGACCTGCTTCTCAGCCTGAGGCATGAAGGAAGCACGGAACTGGTCGATGGACTGACCCATATACTTCAGGTAGTCCTCGAGGCGCAGGCCCTGCTGCTCCATGCGGAAAGCAAAGTCGTTGACCAGCTCGTCCATGCGGACATCGTACATAGCCTGGGGGATCTCAGCCTCCATGCCGTCGATGACCTGATCGACCAGAGCGTTCTCGACAGCCAGGTCATCCTGCTTGTCCAGCTGCTCCTGGTTATTCTTGCGGATGGAAGCCTTGAACTCATCCAGAGTGTCGTACTCGGAGCAGTCCTTAGCCAGCTCGTCGTCCAGAGCGGGCAGCTCCTTGTACTTGACCTCGTGCAGCTTGATCTTGAAGACAGCGGGCTTGCCAGCCAGCTCAGCAGCCTGGTACTGCTCGGGGAAGGTGACGTTGACGTCGAACTCCTCGCCAGCAGCGTGGCCGACGATCTGGTCCTCGAAGCCGGGGATGAAGCTGCCGCTGCCCAGGGTCAGGCTGTAGTGCTCAGCCTTGCCGCCCTCGAATGCGACGCCATCCACAAAGCCCTCGAAGTCGATGTCCACGATGTCGCCGTTCTCAGCAGCACCCTCGCGGGTCAGCTCACGGGCGTTGCGCTCCTGCACACGCTTCAGCTCGGCCTCAACAGCCTCGTCAGAAACAGTATGGACAGTCTTCTCAACGGTCAGACCATTGTATGCGCCGATCTTGACTTCGGGCTTGACAGCGACCTTGACGGTCAGGGTAGCGCCCTCAGCCTCGCTGGCGGAGTCAACGCTGACCTCAGGACGGCCGACCGGCTCGATGCCGGCAGCCTTGACAGCCTCTTCGTAAGCTGCGGGGAACAGCTCGTTGATGGCGTCGTAGGTAAAGACATCAGCGCCGTACATCTTCTCGATGAGAGCCTTGGGAGCCTTGCCCTTGCGGAAGCCCTGAACAGGGTACTTCTTGCCCTCCTTCTTGAAAACATCGGCAACTGCAGCCTTGAAAGCCTCAGCGTCGATGGAGAACTGCAGCTCTGCCATGCTCTTCTCGAGCTTTTCGCACTTGATGAAATTCATTTGTGTATCCTCCACTCAAATATTCTATTGCGTTGGGGCAGCGGGAAAACTGCCGCCTGCAACCGCGCACCGCGTCCTTGCTGTTTGCGAAATGCGGGGACGCGCGCGCTCAAATTGGGTGCAACAATCGCGTCACAACTTATTATAGCACGGTCGTGATAGAATTGCCACCCCAAATTTTGACTTTTTGTCATTTCTGCGGTTCTGGTCTCTGCCTCAGTTGATGCGGTAGGGGCAGAACCGCAGACCATCAGCACTGACAAGCTTGTAGCGGATGCCGTCCACATCGCCCTGCACCGCATAGCGGATGGCATTGCCGTGCAGATGGCCGTAGTAGCAGGTCCTGATGCCGTAGGCTTTCAGTGTTGCCACGATCTCGGGGGCGCTGGTGCCGGTGTAGACCGGCGGATAATGCAGGAACACCAGCTTTTCCAGCCCGGGTTCTGCGGCGTCGAGGCTCATCTTCAAGCGGCCTATCTCCCGATTCATCACCTTTTCGTCGTGAGGCTCCCCCACATCGAACAGCCAGCCCCGGGTGCCGCAGATGGCGTAGCCCTCCACAGAGTAGGAGTTGTTGTGCAGGATGTGGAGCGTATCGAAGCCCTCGGCTTTCAGGTAGGCGTTCATCTTGTTGGCGGTGGTCCACCAATAGTCGTGATTGCCCTTCATGATGAGCTTCTGGCCGGGCAGCTGCTGCAGAAATCCGAAATCTTTGCGGGTATCGGTGAGACGCATGGCCCAGCTGATGTCGCCTGCAAGGACAATGGTATCCTCGGGCTTTACGAGCTTGCGCCAGTTGGCCTCCAGCCGTTTCACATAGCCGTTCCAGCCGGGGAAAACGTCCATCGGCTTGGAGCCGCCCAGGGAAAGGTGGGTATCGCCAAGCACAAAAAGTGCCATAGTTTATTTACTCCTGTTCTGGTTTTCGTCATGCCTGACAGCCCAGTGCCACCTCTGCGATCTGAGCCGGGTCGATGACGGTGCTGAACCGCTCGGCCTTCTGCCGCAGGACGGCGAGACTTGCGGGAGCGGTGCGGCCGGTAGCCTCTTCCAGCGCCTGCATGGCCTCGAAGTCGTTCTCCGGGGCAGTGTGGCCCAGAGCTTCCAGCACGCTGCGCGGGAACTTGAAGGGCGAGGCGGTGGAAAGCACCACCATCGGCACGCCGTCCCGTTTCTTCTGAGCGGCAACATGGAAAGCCACCGCCGTATGGGTATCGCAGAGGTAGCCGTCCTTCTCGTAGCGGGCGCGGATCTCCCCTGCCACCTGTTCCTCACTGCTCCAGCCGCAGTCGAAGCTCTCCTGAATGGCCTTCAGCGTCTCGGGACGGACGGTGTAGCGGCCCGTCTCGTTCAGGCTCTTCATCAGGCCGGCCACTTCGGCATCGCTGCCGGTGACGTGGTAGAGCAAGCGCTCAAGGTTCGAGGACACGAGGATGTCCATGCTGGGCGAAGTAGTCTTATAGAACTCCCGCTTCGCAGTGTAAGTGCCGGTGGAGAGGAAGTCGGTCAGGACGTTGTTCTGGTTGGAGGCGCAGACCAGCTTGCCGACAGGCAGGCCCATCTGCTTTGCATAGTAGCCGGCCAGAATATCGCCGAAGTTGCCGGTGGGGACGCAGAAATCGACCTTGTCGCCAAAGCTGATCTTTCCCGCCTTGAGCAGCTGGGCATAAGCGGCGAAGTAATAGACGATCTGCGGCACGAGGCGGCCCCAGTTGATGGAATTGGCACTGGAAAGGCGGATGTTCCGCTCGGCCAGTCTGGCCGCAATGGCTTTATCACCGAAGACCTTCTTCACGCCGGTCTGGGCGTCGTCGAAATTGCCGCGCACAGCATAAACGGCGACATTTGCACCCTCCTGCGTGGCCATCTGCAGACGCTGGATCTCGCTGGTGCCGCCCGTGGGGTAGAACACGGCGATCTCGACGCCCGGGATGTCGTGGTAGCCGTCCAGCGCGGCCTTGCCGGTGTCGCCGCTGGTCGCCACGAGGATGAGGGTCTTTTCGGTGCGGGAGAGGTTCTTCTTTGCCTCCACGAGGAGCTTCGGCATCAGCTGAAGGGCATAATCCTTGAAGGCGCAGGTCGGGCCGTGCCACAGCTCAAGGGCATAGGTATCGCCCTCCACCGGGGCCAGATAACCAGCCTTGCCGCCGAAGGCCTCACCATAAGTCGTGCGAGCAGCCTCAGCGAGGAAGTCTTTCGAGTAATCGGTCAGATATTCGCTGACGACGGCAGCGGCCAGCTCCGGATAATCCAGCTGGCACAATGCCTCCACGTCCACCTGCGGAAAACTTTCCGGGACGAACAGGCCGCCCTCATCCGACAGGCCCTGTGCGATTGCCTGAGAGGCGGTCACAATGCGGGAATGGTCTCTCGTGCTGAAAAATTTCATCGTTATCGCTCCTTTTTGCCAAAAGGCCCATCACTTGGCCTCGTCGTGCGGCAGCGGCCCAGAGCCGTTTTCTGCCTTTTCCCACCGGCACTTCCTGCTATTTCGCGCAAAAAGCACCCTTTATAATATGTACCATCCAGCGCCCACTGTCAAGAGGGACGACTTCGGCCACGTCGAAACGCACCGGCTCGTCGCTCTGATGGGTACTTTGGAGATACCATGCGGCGGATGCGATGATACGGCGCTGCTTAGCGGCGTTGACCGCCGCAGCGGGGGTATCCAGAGAGTCTTTGGCGCGGGTCTTTACCTCGCAGAACACCAGTGTTCCGTCCGGTTCCCGCAGGATGAGGTCTATCTCCCCCATCCGGGTGTGATAATTGTGGGTGATGAGGGCCGCGCCCTGTTTCTCGTAGAAACGCGCGGCGGCTGCTTCTCCCCTGCGGCCTGTCTCGGCCCGGTCCATCACTTGCCCTCGGGCCAGTAGCCCTGCTTTTTGAGGAAGCTGCGGCGGTAGAACGGCTGAATGCCGTACTGGGCAATGAGCTCGTAGTGGAGCTTGGTGCCGTAGCCCTTGTGCTTTGCCAGCTGATACTGGGGGTACTGCTTGTCCAGCTCCAGCATATAGCGGTCACGGCTGACTTTGGCCAGAATGGACGCTGCGCCGATGCTGGCGCTGGTGGCGTCGCCCTTCACCACCGGCTGTGCGGGCATGGTCAGCCCGGCCGGGATGCGGTTGCCATCCACAAGGACGAGGTTCGGCACGATGTCCAGCCCCTCCACGGCCTGACGCATCCCGCCCATGGTGGCATTCAGGATATTGTCGCGGTCGATGATGTCGGGGCCGACGAAGACGATCTTGTAAGCCAATGCCTTTTCAACGATTTGGTCGAAAAGAGCTTCCCGCTTTTTCTCGCTCAGCTTCTTGGAGTCGTTGATGCCGTAGACCGGAGCCTCAGGGTCAAGGATGCAGGCGGCCACACAGACCGGGCCGCACAGCGGGCCGCGGCCTGCCTCGTCTACGCCCGCAAAACAGCCGTACTGTGCCCGGATGTCGGCATCGTAGGCGTAGAGCGGCGCGGAGATCTCCTCATCCGTCCGGCGCTTCATTCCTCATCCTCCTCGGCAAAGTCGGCCATGTCGTCCCGCTGGGGCGGGCGCTCAAGGGAGATGCGGCCCCACTTGCAGGCGCGGAACTCATCCACCAGCATCACGGCACAGCGCTCGGTGTTCACCTCGCCGCCCCGCACCAGCAGACCGCGCTTGCGGCCGATGGCCTCCATCAGCTCGTAGGGCGGCAGAGCCAGTGTCTCGGCGTCCAGCTTGTAGCGCTGGGCCACGAGGTCGGGATAGTTGCGGCGCACCTCATCCAAAAGGTTCATGGCCAGCTCCTCGACATCAAGGATGTCATCCTTGATGGAGCCGATGAAGGCCAGATTCGAGGCGATGGTCTTAGAATCAAACTTCTTCCAGAGCACACCGGGCATATCCAGCAGGTCGAACTTTTCGGTGCTGACCCACTGCTTGCCCTTGGTCACGCCGGGACGGTCAGCCGCCTTGGCGCGGGCAGAGCCTGCGAAGGTATTGATGAAGGTGGATTTGCCCACATTAGGGATGCCGCAGAGCATGACCTGCGTCTTGGCACCGGCCATGCCGCGGTTCTGGCGGCGTGCCAGTAGGCCGGACAGTTCCTTTTCGATCGCGGCCTTGACGGCGTTCGCGCCGCCTTTCTGCTTGGCGCTGATGGCGACACAGCCCGCATCCGCCTCGTGGAAGTAGCGTATCCACTCTTCCGTCACGGCGGGGTCGGCGAGGTCCGCTTTATTCAACGCATAGAGCTTGGGCTTGCGGGCCGTGATGCGCTCGATCTCCGGGTTGAGGCTGGACAGCGGGATGCGGGCGTCCAGCAGTACAAGGCTTGCGTCAACGTGCTGGATCTCCTGCTCCATCATCCGCAGCGTCTTGGCCATATGGCCCGGGAACCACTGGATGGCATATTGGTTTGCAAACCGGGTGTCCTGATTGTTCATTTTACCACTCCAAAATCCGAAAAGGGCAAAAAGCAGAGCAGCACTTTGCCCAGTATATCCTGTTCGTCGATGCAGCCGACATAGCTCGAGCGGCTGTCCAGCGAGGCGTTGCGGTTGTCTCCCATCACGAACACCGTCCCCTCAGGCACAGTGTACGGGAACTCCACATCATAGCCCAGATAGGTCGGCTCTGCGATGTAATCCTCTTCCAGCACCTTTCCATTGACCTCTACCGTTCCGGTGGCATAGTCGATGGAGATGGTGTCGCCGCCTTTGGCGATGACGCGCTTGACCAGGGGGCGGCCATAGCTGGTATAGCTGTCCACGATGACCACATCGCCCCGCTGAGGCTCATAGCCTGCGCCCCAGACGACGAGTTTATCGCCGTTTTCCAGCGTAGGCACCATCGACTCGCCGTCCACCTGAATGATACGGAAGAAAAAGGAAAACACCAGCACCAGCACCAGCGCCGCCGAAATAAGCGCTTCGTACCATTCCAGCAGGCCCTGACCACGGACAGCAGGCTGTGACTGTTCCATATCCGATGCACCTCTTTATCCGGGCTTCTGCCCGTTTTTATTTTCTCTGTCTCTGCTCCAAAAGCGCCGTATAACAGAAAAAAGGGGACAAACGAGTTGTCCCCTTTTCTCCCGCTTTGAAACGGGGAATCATCAAATATCGCTCTTGACCTTGGCAGCCTTGCCGGTACGACCACGCAGGTAGAACAGCTTTGCGCGGCGGACCTTGCCCTTACGGACAACAGTGACCTTCTCGACGAAGGGGCTGTTGATGGGGAAGACACGCTCGATGCCGACGCCGTAGGAAACGCGACGAACGGTAAAGGTCTCTGCGACGCCGCCGTGCTTCTTAGCAATGACGGTACCCTCGAAAGCCTGGATACGCTCGCGCTCGCCTTCCTTGATACGAACATCAACGCGGACGGTATCGCCGACGTTGAACTGGGGCTTCTCAGCCTTGATGCTGCCTTCAGAAATAATCTTCAGTGCGTCCATTTTGAATTCCTCCATTTGTTTTTAGACGTTCATACACGGCGAACTGCCGTCAGAGGACCGCCCGTTTAATGATATGTGTCATTAACCCCGCTGTGGTCTCAGCGGACACTAACGCCTTAATAGGATAGCACAAACCGCCCGTAAAAGCAAGCGTTTCGAGCAAATTTATGCAAAAATTTTCGCACTGGCTTTGATAGACCGTTCTTACTCGAACTTCTGCTTGTCTGCCGTCAGAAATTCGGTGCGCAGGATAGAGGCGGTTGCCGCCGGGACGCTGAATTTTGCTTCCAGCGCCGCCGTCAGCAGCGAGGGGTTCAGGTTCAGGTCCTGCGAGGCAGGCAGGCAGACCGCAAAGCTTACGCTCTCCCCTTCCGTCTCAAGCTCGAGAGTGGGGACATACTCCTTCATCTCGACCATCCTGACGCCGCGCTTGCTCTTTTTCTCCACCGGCACGCTGTCGAGGGCATTGTACTGCGCAAGCTTTTCCGCGGCGTCCGCCGGGTAGCGGATGCGGTAGCAGGCGTAAGCGATGGCGTCGGCCTTCATCTTCACCGGTTCTACGCGGTAGACCTCGATACCGGCAGGCATGATGGCGTTCAGCGCCGTCTGCCACTGGGCAAAATCGGGTTTTTCGGCCTCGGTCTTGACATCCACGCACTCGCACTGGCTCTCCTGCCCCAGAGAGAGCGGGCAGGCAAAAGTCATATAGATGTGGGGATTAAAGCCCAGCGTATGCCACACCGGCAGGCCGCTGCGCTTGAGCACCCGCTGCATCACCCGCTGCATATCCAGCAGGGAGATGTAGGAGGCTTCGTTCATCTTCTTAAACGAGATCCTTACTGTAATCAAAGCACGGTCCTCCTAACAGATGGTTTGCGCCGCAGCCGTGGCAGGCACGGTTGCAGGGCTGAGTGGTCTGAGCCGCGAGGGCCTTGTTGTACTCCCGCACCAGATATTCGTGGGTGACGCCGTAGTCCATGTGGCTCCACGGGGTCACTTCGTCCAGACCGATCGCGCGCTGGCAGTAGAACTTGGGGTCAATGCCCATGTCCTCGAAGACCTGCATCCAGGTGTCGTACTTGAAGCACTCTTCCCAGCCGTCAAAATAGCAGCCGCGCTTGTAGGCCTCGAGGATGACGGGAGCCAAGCGGCGGTCGCCCTTGGCAAATACGCCCTCGAGGAAGCTGGTGGTGCTGTCGTGGTAGTTGACCTTGATTTTGCGGCTGTGGACGCTTTCGAGCAGGTGCTTCTGCTTGGCCTGCAGCATCTCTTCGGTATCCATCGGGACGAACTGGAAAGGGGTGTGGGGCTTCGGCACGAAGCAGGCGCAGCTGATGGTCACCTGCACGCCGCGGCCCTTGGCGTGCTTGGGATTGGAGTAGAACAAATCGACCACTTTCTGAGCGGTCTCGGCGATGCCCTCGATGTCCTCCATCGTCTCGGTGGGAAGGCCCATCATGAAGTAGAGCTTGACGGAGGTGTAGCCGTTGGCAAAGGCCAGCGAGCAGGTCTTTTCGATTTCGTCCCAGGTGACGTTCTTATTGATGACGTCGCGCAGGCGCTGGGTCCCGGCCTCAGCGGCAAAGGTCAGGCCGCTCTTGCGCACCTTGGTGGTTTTTTCAATGAGGCTCTGGGAGAAGTTGTCCATCCGCAGAGAGGGCAGCGACAGGCTGACGTGCTCTTTCGGCGCCCACTCGTTCAAATCGTCCAGCAGCTCTTCGAGCTGGCTGTGGTCAGAGGTGGACAGGCTGGAAAGGCTCAGCTCCTCGTAGCCGGTGTTGGCGCAGAGGTCCTGTGCGGCCTTGTTCAGCAGGCTGGCGTCGCGCTGGCGCATGGGGCGGTAGAGGAAGCCTGCCTGACAGAACCGACAGCCGCGCACACAGCCGCGCAGCACCTCGACGCTGGCGCGGTCCTGGATGGCACCCACCATCGGGACGACGAAGTTGGTCGGGGGCGCAAAGTCGTTCAGGTTCTTGATGATGGCCTTGGTGATGACCGCCGGGATGCCCGGCTCGTTGGGAGTGATGGACTTAACGCGGCCATCCTCGTAGTATTCGATGTCGTAGAAAGCCGGGATATAGACGCCGGGGATCCTGGCGATGCGGAGCAGCAGCTCTTTCTTGGAGACGCCGCCCTCTTTCTTGGCCTTTTCGATTTCGGCGCAGATGCCGGGCAGCTGGTTTTCGCCCTCGCCCAGCTGGACGACGTCGAAGAAGTCGGCGATGGGCTCGGAGTTGCAGGCACAGGGGCCGCCTGCCACGATGAGAGGCCAGCTCTCGTCACGGTCTTTCGAGTAGAACGGGATGCCCGCCAGATCCAGCATGGCGAGGATGTTGGTGTAGGACAGCTCATATTGAAGCGTAAAGCCCACAGCGTCGAAAGCCGTGAGGGGGTCTTTGCTCTCCATCGTGTAGAGGGGCAGGCTCAGGCGCTCCATCTCAGCCTTCATATCCAGCCACGGCATAAAGGCGCGCTCACACCACCAGTTTTCGTGGCTGTTCAGCAGCTCGTAGAGGATTTTTTCGCCCAGAAAGGACATGCCTACTTCGTAGGTGTCCGGGAAGCAGAACGCGAAGCGGACGTCTACCTCGTCTTTATTTTTATAGACGCTGCCCGGTTCGCCGCCGGTGTAACGGCCCGGCTTCTGCACCCGGGACAGCGCTTCTTTCAGTTTCGGATCAAACATCAAGTTCCTCCATTTAACAACACGGATTGCATATTTATATATTTTACCCTATTTGGGCGAAGATTGCAACAGACATCTCAGCATTTGAGCTCCATCCAGCGGTGGGATAGGCAGAAGGTTGAACGCCCCGGTGAGCAGATTGGCCGCAAGGAACGCACTGCCCCGGATGGTTGCACACTGCTCCATCCTCATTGCCCAGATGGCGGCCAAGAGGCCATTCATGCCCGGCCCGGCGGCAGCGAGCAGAAAGGTCTGTCCCCGGGTGAGGGTCTGACCCCGGGTCCGCATACAGAAACCGGTCATGGTCACTTCGATGACGGGAAATCGCCGAAACAGGAGCAGATAGACGAAGATATGCCCCATTTCGTGGAGGATAGCGGCGCACAGACCGATGCGCAGGAAGCCGCTGGCGTCGAACCAGAGCAGCAGATACAGCGCCCCGCAGAGCAGCAGCGGGTCACGGAACACCAGCGGCCCCAGCCGGACGAGCCGCCTCATGGCAGGCCCAGCAGAGCCCCCGCATCATAGCGGACGCCCTGTTCCAGAAGCTCAAAATGAAGGTGCGCCCCGGTGGAGCGGCCCGTTTCCCCCGCTGTCCCCAGCGGCTGACCTGCCTGCACCACCTCTCCGGCCCGAACGAAGAGGTATTGCAGATGGGCGTAAAGCGTCTCCTGCCCGCCGCTGTGGCTCAGGCAGAGGTAGTTGCCGTAGGTCGCGCTCCGCCGGGCGGCAATGACGACGCCGTTCATTGCGGCCAGCACCAGCGTGCCTTCCGAACATGCAAGGTCAGTGCCGCGATGGAACGCCTCTTCGCCGGTGATGGGGTCGGTGCGCCAGCCGTAGGCGTCCGAGACCCGCCATACCGTCGTACCCAGCGGGAAGCAGGCCGTCTGCGCGGGCCTTACCCGTTTCAGCGAACATCCCTCAGGCGCGGCTTTTGCGGCACAGGCCCGCAGAGCGGCCACGCAGAACAGGACAGCGCAGAACACCGCAAAAATCACCCATCCCTTTGTTTTATGCTGTCTTGTCCCCATCGGCGTCCCTCCTGTTTCCTGTACTGTATGCGGCAGAACAATATAAAATGCCGCCGGCCTTGCGGGCCAGCGGCATCGGGGATTATTTCAGGAAGTGCTCGAGCAGGCGGCTCAGCAGACCGGTGCGTCGGGGGCGGCTCTCGGTGACGACGATGGGCATCGGGGCGGGAGCGGCCTTTTCCGGCTGTGCTGGCTGTTTTTCCGGTTCTACGGGTTGAGGTACTGCCTTTGCCGGTGCGGCAGGCTTTTCCGGAGCCTTGACGGGCTGGGGCTTCGGCGTCTCGACGACGGAGGCCAGTGCAGGCGCTTTGTCGCGGGCCGTCCAGTCGTCGCGGAGAAGGTCGTACATTCCCATCTGGCTGTTCACCAGCGGCTCGCCGGGGGCGGGCTTGACTTTCTGGTAGCTGCCGTCCGGCTGCATCTCGCGGGCGTTGACGTTGTCGCTGAGCTGGAGGCGGAGGATGCTGTCCAGCTTCTCCTTCAGCACGGGGTCTTCTACCCGGACGCCGACTTCCACGCGGCACTCGGTGTTGCGGGTGAGAAAGTCGCCGGATGCGATATAGATGCGGGTGTTCACGCCGTCATAGAAGCTGTAGATTCGGCCATGCTCGAGGTAGCGGCCCACGAGGCTGCGGATGTGGAGGTTTTCGGTCTTGCCCGGCACACCGGCACGGACGCAGCAGATGCCGCGGACAATCATGTCGATGCGGACACCGGCACAGCTGGCTTCCTCGAGCTTGAGGATAATATCTCTATCGGAGATGGAGTTGTTCTTCAAGATCATGGAAGCCGGGCGGCCCAGACGGGCAGCGTTGATGACCCGGTCCATCTCATCCAGCAGCACGCTCTTGAAGCGGAGGGGTGCTACCAGCATCTTTTCGCTTTCTTCCGTCAGTTTCTGCACGGCAAGGTTCTGGAAGACGTTGGACGCTTCCTCGCCGATGCCGAGGTCGGCGGTGATGAAGGAGTAGTCGGTATAGAGCTCACTGGTCTTCTCGTTGTAGTTTCCGGTGCCGATCTGGGTGATGTAGGAGTAGCCGTGGGCGCTCTTTTTGGTGATGAGAGTCAGCTTGGAGTGGACTTTGTAGTCGTCAAAGCCATAGATGACCGTACATCCGGCCTCTTCAAGGTGCTTCGACCAGTCGATATTGTTCTGTTCGTCAAAGCGGGCGCGCAGCTCCACCAGCGCCACGACTTCCTTGCCGTTCTCAGCGGCTTCCACGAGGGCCTGTACGATTTGAGACTCGCGGGCCATGCGGTAAAGGGTCATCTTGATGGAGATGACGTCGGGGTCCTGCGCGGCCTTTTTCAGCATCGCAATAAAGGGGCGGATGGACTGGTACGGGTAACTCAACAACACATCGTGCTTTTCCACCTCGGCGGCAAGGTCGTAGTCCTGCGGGGGCAGCATAGGCCGGGCAGGCGTATAGAACAGCTCGGGGTGGCCGTCGGACTCCATGCGGGAGGTGAGCTTGTAGAAGAAGCTCAGGTCAAGAGGACTCTTCTGGACGAAGACCCGCTTGTGGGTCAGCTCGAGACGGCTGCAGAGCAGCTGAGCGACCTGCGGTGCGGCGGGGATGACCTGCAGACGGACGGCGGCCAGCTTGCGGCGGCGCTTGAGCAGATCGGCCATGATCTCGCGGTAGTCGATGTCATGGTCCATCATGCCCTCTTTCACGTCGATGTCGGCGTTGCGGGTGACCCGGAAGAGGCACTTTTCCTGCACGTTCTCCTTTCCGAAGATGAGGGCCGCATAATGGAGCACCAGCTCCTCCGTCAGGGCAAAGCAGGTCTCATTGTCCTTCCGGACGAAATGCATCCGCTCCATCTGGCTTGAGATGGGTACGATGCCGAGGGTGTGCTCCGAGGTGTGTTTTTCGTGAAGGAGGACGCCAAGATAGATCTCCTTATTGCGCAGGAACGGGAACGGGTGGCGGCTGTCCACGATCTGGGGGCTGAGGATGGGGAAAAGCTCGCTCTGGAAATACCTTTTCCAGAAGTGCTCGTCCTCTTTGCTCAGCTTGTCGAAATCCACCTTGCGGTAGCCGCAGGCGGCCAGATTTTCCAGCGCTTTGGCGTAGTATTTGTCGCAGTCCTCCTGGAGCTGAGCGGTCTTGGGCATGATGGCGGCAAGCTGCTCTTCCGCCGTCATGTTCGTCTTGTTTTCCCGCTTTTCCTTCTTGCCGCGCATGAGGTTGGCGCGCTCCTGAAGCGAGCCGACGCGCACCATGAAGAACTCGTCCAGATTAGAGCCGTAGATGGCCAGAAACTTGAGCTGTTCGGCCAGCGGGACATTTTTATCCTTGCCCAGCACCAGCACGCGGCGGTTGAAGTCCAGCCAGCTCAATTCCCGGTTGATAAAAATGCTCTCTTCACTCATGATAACTCCTTTTTCCCGAGAAGGTCTCCCCTCTCAGCTCACATAGGCGAGGCCCTGCCATTCGTCTATCATATCCTGCGTAACGCCCGGCACCTGTGCCACCTCATCGAGGCTCTGGAACCGGCCATGGGCAAGACGATATTCCAGAATGGCTCTCGCTTTCTTCTCCCCGAGGCCGGGCAGTGTGGTCATAGCATCTATCCCGGCGGTGTTGAGGTCCACGCGGAAGGACTCCCGCAGAGGCTCGACCACCGCTGACGAAGCCTGCGCCGGGGATGGCGGCACGGCATACCAGAACGCCAGACTGACAATGCAGACCGCCGCTGCTGCCGCCAGTGCCAGAAAGCGGCGCTCACCAGGGCTTAACATAGTTTCTCTCATTGTACTCGAAATCCTTCCAAAAAGAAAGTCTCCTGCGGAAAATTTGCAGAAGACTTTACACAATCTTTACGATGCGGCTTCGGCACTTCGCACAAGGCCATAGAAAAACTCTGCGGCTGCGCCGGTGTCGTGGTCGGTCAGGGTCGTCTGGCTGGCAGCAAGGCGCAGCTCCACCGGGGCATCTGCCGGAACGACGCTCTGCTTGGCCTGACGGACCAGCTCGAGCATCTGGCTGCACCCGGCGGCGACGGTGAGCTGGTCAGCCGTGCAGTTGACGGGCAGACAGACCGCGCCCAGCATAGCTTCCGCCGAGACGGCACCCGGTGTCAGCACCATGACATCCATGCCGGTGCGCTCCGAGCGCAGCATGGCGGCATTGTCCCCCAGCGCCTTTTCCAGCAAGGCCTGAATGGGCAGCTGCTGACGGTCCTGATAGAGCAGGATGCGCAGCACGTCCTCGCCCTTGACGTCGGCGGGACTGCACAGCGTAAAGGGGGTGAACTCCCGGCGCAGATGGCGCTCGAGGGCGGTGCTCATCCGCAGCACACGGGTAGAGCCGTCGGCCATCTGCAGCGCAATGCCGAGGCCCACAGCTGCGGGCAGCTTTTTGAAGATAGACTCCTCACAGCCCGCGAAACTGCACAGCGGCTGGCCGCTGCCCTCCGAGAACCGGTAGGCCAGCGTACCGCCGCAGGTGAGCGCGGGCGCAGCAAGGCGCAGCCCACCCAGCACGGCGCGGACGGCCCGGGGCGAACGCTGGCTGAAGACCGTCAGCCTGCCGCCCCGGCTGGAAAACAGCTGGAGCACATCCCGCACGACCTGCGGCATGTTGCCGTCACCGGCCAAAAGGAGATGGTCCAGATCGCAGAGTACGAGCGTAGAATCGAGAAGTTTCGTCATACAGTCCCCCTCCTGAGCGATGCAATAAAGTGGGTGAAATACTCCGGCAGCTCCGAGTCAAAGCGGAGATATTCCCCTGTGATGGGGTGGATGAAGCCCAATGTCTTTGCGTGGAGACATTGGCCGTGGAGCTTGGTGATGCAGTTGTGGGGGCCATACACCGGGTCGCCCGCCACGGGATGCTGGATGGACGCCATGTGGACGCGGATCTGATGGGTGCGGCCCGTCTTGAGGCGGCATTCCAGCAGGGTGAAGCCGCCGAAGCGCTCCAGCACCTTATAGCCGGTGTAGGCATACTTGGTGTGGGGCTCGCCGGCCGGGTAGACCGCCATCTTCTTGCGGTCGGTCTTTGAGCGGCCCAGATTTGCTTCCACAAAGCCCTCGTCCTGCGCAAAGCCGCCGTAAACAACGGTCTGGTAGGCGCGTTCCACACTGTGAACCGCCATCTGCTGGGACAGGCCGATGTGGGTGGCGTCATCTTTCGCCACCACCAGCAGGCCGCTGGTGTCCTTGTCGATGCGGTGGACGATACCGGGGCGTATCTCACCGCCGATACCCGAGAGGCTGCCCTTGCAGTGCCAGAGCAGGGCATTCACCAGCGTGCCGTCCGGGTTGCCCGGGGCCGGGTGGACGACCATGCCCTTGGGCTTGTTCACCACCAGAAGGTGGTCGTCCTCGTACACGATGTCCAGCGGGATGTCCTGCGGCACAGCCTCGATAGGCTTTGCCGCAGGAATTTCCAGCAGGATGGTGTCCCCCGCCTTGAGCTTGAGGCTCTTGGCGATGCTTTTTCCGTTGCAGAGCACATGACCGTCAGCCACGAGGCCTTGCAGCGCACTGCGGGAAAGGCCGGTGTCCTCCCCGCTGAGGAAGCGGTCGATGCGCTGGCCTGCGGCCTCCGCTTCCACGATAAATTCACGCTGTTCCATGGTTTACTGCTCCTTCGAGGGCTTATCTTCCACTTCTTCCAGCAGGATGACCAGCACCCAGAGCGCTACACCGACGCAGACGAGGATGTCGGCAAAGTTGAAGACTGCAAAGTCGATGAACAGCGGGTTGATGTAGTCCACGACCTCACCGTTCAGCACACGGTCGATGAGGTTGCCGATGCCGCCGGCCAGCACGAGGATGAAAGCGATCTGCTGCAGGAGCTTGCCGCGGCTGCGGAAGAACAGCAGATAGGCTACGAGCAGCAGCGCGGCGCTGGTGGCGAGGATAAGGAAAAGCTGCTTTCCGCTCAGCAGGCTGAACGCCATGCCCTGATTGAGCACGAAGCGCAGCTCCACCACATGCGGGATGACGGTGATGGCCTCCACAGGGGCCAGATACTGGGTAGCCCAGAGCTTGATGGCCTGGTCGATGCCCACCAGCGCGGCCACACAGACCAGATTCAGAATGACATATGCCATAGTTTCTCCTGATTTTTTGAAAAAGGCGGCGCCCCCTTTTGCGCCGGGTGCGCCGCCAGAGATACAAAATGGTTTAGCCCTCCACAACAGCGGCACAGCGTGCGCACAGGGTGGGATGAGCAGCGTGGGTGCCGATGTCTGCGGAGTACTTCCAGCAGCGCTCGCACTTGTCGCCGGTGGCGTGTGCAGCAGCAACGCCCAGACCCTCGACGGCGCTGGCTGCGCCGCCTTCGCCCTTGACCAGCTCCACATGGGAGACGATCATCAGGTCGGCCAGCTCGTCCATCGGGATGCTGTTGAGCAGGTCGTAGACGGCGTCATTGCAGTACAGGGTGACGGAAGCCTCGAGAGAAGCGCCGATCTGCTTATCTGCACGGGCCTGCTCGAGGACCTTCTTGACCTCGTCGCGGACAGCGATGAGCTGCGCCCACTTGGCCTTGAAGGCATCGTCAGCTGCGTACTGGCCAGCCTTCGGCATATCCTCGAAGACAACGTACTTATTCATAGCCTCGGTCTTGGGCAGGAAGTCCCAGATCTCCTGGCTGGTGAAGCAGAGGATGGGAGCGATGATCTTGTCCAGAGCGACGAGGATCTTGTACATCGCGGTCTGCGCAGCCTTGCGGCCAGTGCCGTTGGTGCAGTACAGGCGATCCTTGGTGACGTCCAGATAGAAGTTGGACATGGCCACAACGCAGAAGTTGTAGACAGCGTGGTAGACCTTGTTGAAGTCATACACAGCATAACCGGCGTTGGTGTTGACGATGAGGTCATCCAGCGCAGCCAGAGCCCAGCGGTCGATGTCCTGCAGCTGGTCGTCAGCCACACAGTCGGTGTTGGGGTCGAAACCGTCGAGGTTGCCCAGAATGAAGCGGGCAGTGTTGCGGATCTTGCGGTAGGCCTCGCTCAGCTGCTTGAAGATGTTCTTGCCGGCACGCACATCGACGGTGTAGTCGGAAGAAGCCACCCACAGGCGGATGATGTCTGCGCCGTAATCCTTGATGATCTCGCTGGGCTCGACGCCGTTGCCGGCGCTCTTGTGCATCTGCTTGCCCTGCTCGTCCACGACCCAGCCGTGGCACAGAACGGACTTATAGGGTGCGCAGCCCTTGCTTGCGACACTGGTCAGCAGGCTGGACTGGAACCAGCCGCGGAACTGGTCGCCGCCCTCCATATACATATCGGCCGGGAAGCGCAGCTCGGGGCGCTCTTCCAGAACGGCAGCATGGGTGGAGCCGGAGTCGAACCAGACGTCCATGATGTCGGTGTCCTTCGTCCACTCGGAAGCGCCGCACTTCTCGCAGACTTCACCAGCGGGGATGATCTGCTCAGCGTCGTACTTATACCAGGCGTCGGAACCCTCCTTGCGGAACAGGTCGCTGACGGCCTTGATGGTGGCGTCGGTGATGTGGTAAGCGCCGCACTTCTTGCAGTAGAAGGCCGGGATAGGCACGCCCCAGGTGCGCTGACGGCTGATGCACCAGTCGTTGCGGTCGCGCACCATGCCGTGCATACGGTCATGGCCCCAGTCGGGCATCCAGGTCACGGTGTCGATGGCCTTGTAGACGTCCTCACGGAACTTGGCGATGGAGCAGAACCACTGCTCGGTAGCACGGAAGATGATGGGATTATGGCAGCGCCAGCAGTGCGGATACTGATGCTTGATGTGCAGCTGGCCCATGACAGCGCCGGCGGCGGTCAGGTCGGCCAGAATGGTCTTGTTGGAAGCCCAGACGCGCTGGCCTGCGTACTTGCCGGCCTGCTCGGTCAGATAGCCGCCGTCGTCCACAGGGACGGTGATGGGGATCTGGGGGTACTTCTGGCAGACGTTGAAGTCATCGACGCCGTGGCCGCCGGCGGTGTGAACACAGCCAGAGCCGCTTTCCAGCGTGACGTGGTCGCCGAGGATGACCCAGCCTTCCTTGGGCAGATAGACGTGGTTATAGCGCATCAGCTCGAACTCTGCACCGCTGACAGGCTCACCCACCACCTCATACTCGGTGATGTGGCAGGCATCCATGACGCTCTTGACGAGGTCAGTGGCCATGATGTGGAACTCGTCGCCGATCTTGACGAAGGAGTACTCGAACTGGCCGTTCAGGCAGATAGCCTCGTTGGCGGGCAAGGTCCAGGTGGTGGTGGTCCAGATGACGAAGTAGGTCTTCTCCATCGGGATGCCGTGCTTTGCCAGAACGCCGTTGGGGTCCTGAGAGACGTGGAAACGGACGAAGATAGAGTCGCACTCGTCCTCGCCGTACTCGATCTCGGCCTCAGCCAGAGCGGTGCGGCAGTCGGGGCACCAGTAGACAGGCTTCAGACCCTTGTAGATATAGCCCTTCTTGGCCATCTCGCCGAAGATCTCGATCTGACGGGCCTCAAACTCGGGCTTGAGGGTCAGATAGGGATGCTCAAAATCGCCGATAACGCCCAGACGCTTGAACTGGTCGCTCATGATGTCGATGTGCTCGGTGGCGAACTTTTCGCAGATCTGGCGCAGCTCGAGCTTGGAGATGTCCTTCTTCTTCTCGCCGACGGAGGACAGGGCCTTCAGCTCAATGGGCAGGCCGTGGGTATCAAAGCCGGGTACATAGGGAGCCTGGAAGCCCTCCATGTTCTTCTCACGGATGATGATGTCCTTGATGATCTTGTTCAGCGCGGTACCCATGTGGATATTGCCGTTGGCATACGGAGGGCCATCGTGCAGGATGAACTGAGGTTTGCCCTCGTTGTGCTTCATGAGCTGGTTGTACAGGTCGTTGTCGTCCCAATCCTTGAGCATGACCGGTTCCTTCTTGGGCAGACCGGCGCGCATCTCAAACAGGGTCTTGGGCAGGTTCAGAGTACTGTCGTACTGAGACTTATTCTTAGCCACTGGTTTTACACTCTCCTCTATTGGTTTTGCAATCGCAAACAGCGCAGCTACGCGCTTATTTTATCAAAACAGCTTTACGGCACACAAATGATGCCTTGCTGTCGATGCTTAGGGAATTATTCGCTGAAGTTCACGCCCTGAAAGGCAGCGTTGGGGTCTGCCGGGGGCGGGTCGAGCTTGAGCTGAGATTCGTCCTTCTCCCAGAAGTCCTCGCTGGCCTTCTCGGGGGCGGCGTCTTCCGTCTCGGCAGCGTCCGCAGCGGGTGCTGCTTCCTCGGTGGTATCGGCATCCTCGGTTTCGGGCAGCTCAGCCTCGGCATCCTGTGCGGGGGCCTCCTCCTTCTGCTGGAACTCCGGCAGACGGCTCAGGGACTCCACATGGGTGCGGTAAAGGTTCAGCACGTCGGACTTGAAACGGGTGACCTCGAGACGAACGCGGTCATACTCGCGCTCTTCGGCCAGCTTTTTGTCGTTGGCCTCGCTGATGATCTCGTCGGCGCGGTCGCTGGCCTTCTGCAGCAGCTCATTGGCATCCCGGATGATGTCGTCGCCGCGCAGATTTGCACGGTGCAGGATGTCTTCGGCCTTCTGGTTGGCCTCGCGGATGACATTTTCGCCCATGCGCTGCGCATTGATGAGGGCGCTCTTGAGCATATCGCCGTCTGCCTCATAGCTCTGCATATTGCGGCGCAGGGTCTCGTTCTCGGCAGTCAGGTCGGCCACCTGCTTGCGCAGGGCCTCCATCTGTTCCGCATCCTGCCCGAGCTGCTGTTCTACCTTATCCAGAAAGTGGTCAACATCCTCGGTACGGTAGCCGCGGAGGTTCTTTTCGAATTGGACAGAGCGCACGTCCTGCGGTGTCAGCATAATGATCTCCTCCATTTTATCCAGTTGTCCTTCTCAATATTGGAAGAACTCAATGATTTGTCGGTCTTTTTTGCTCTTGCCCGGCAGGGCTGTGAGGCGGAAGCGCCCTTTGCCCCGCACTGTGAACACATCAGATTCGTATACCGGCGCATGGGCGCTGGAAACGGGCAGATGGTTGATCTCTACCCTTCCCGCTGCCACAAGCTCTGCGGCCATGCCCCGGCTGCACCGCAGCATGGCGGCAAGTACGGCATCCAGACGCAGCGACGATACGGTCGCGGTCTGTAGCCGGCGCTCTGCCTGCGCAAACTCCGGTACTTCGTCCAGCGCCAGCTGCTGAGCCGTCACCTCGGTGCGGCCCACACTGCGCAGCTCCTGACAGATAAGGGCTGTAGCAGGCTCCAGCGCGAACAGATAAGCGGTACCCGGCTCCTCCGGCGGCAGGACGATGTCGCCCAGCGCCTCACGGCGAAGCTCAAGTCCCATCAGACTGCCCAGATAATCCTTATGGACGGGCAGCTGCGCCCCGGCCAGCGCACGACACCTGAGCCGGACGCAGCAGACAGGGCTTGCAGGGTAACAGTCTTCCGGCTCGAGGCAGAGCACCCGGCGCTCGGCGTCGGGCCAGCCGCCCTCGAAGCGGCAGCTTTCCTCCGGCGCACCGGCACGGTTGAGTGCCGCCTGCGCCAGCTGCTGTTCCCTGTCGCTCAGAAACGCCGAATAACGGGCGATGCCCCGGCCAAAAGCGGCGCGGGCCAGGTCCTCGACATGACGCATGAGGAAGCGTTCCTCATCGTTCTGCGCCGGGACGAAGCCCCGCACGGCACTTTGCTGGGTATCAATAGAACGCGCCATTGTTCTCCAGCTCGTCCAGCAGGTCGCCCATGATGTCTACATTGTAGGGAGTAATGATGAAGGTGCTGTTGGCCACCCGCTTGATCTGGCCGTTGTTGGCGTAGGCCACACCGGAAAGGAAGTCCACCAGACGGCGGGAAACTTCCTTGTTGGTGGATTCCAGATTCAGCACGACGGTGCGCTTGTTGTTCAGGTGGTCTGCAATGGTGCTGGCATCCTCGAAGTGCTCAGGCTTGACCAGAACGACCTTGAGCTGGGTGGTAGCATGGATGTTGACCACCTTGCCGTTCCGCTTGGGGGCTGCACCCTCTTCGGGCTCGTCCTCTTCCTCGTTGCCTGCGACGCCGAGACCGCTGTTGTTATTCACCATCTGAGGACCGTCGTCCATATACTGATCGTCGTAATCGTCCTCACTGCCGAAAAGCCCTTTTTTCAGGCTGTCCACAAAAGACATAGAAACTTGCTCCTTTCATTCGGGCAGCTCACGCTGCCTGGCACCCCTTTGTGAAAAAGAGTTGCTAATAGCTTTTTCTATTATCTGATTTTTTGCGTCAGATGTCAATAACTACAAAAGCTTTCCATCATACAAATTTTGTCCGGAGACGATGATCTCATCGTAAAGGCGGACTTCGCTGACGGTTTTTGTCTTATCCGAGCTGCTGGGCATGACGATGCGGTACTCGCCGTCCGTCACCAGCGGATGGTCATTATCCACGGGGTCGATCTTGCAGAAACGGGCAAGATTGCCGTATTTGACATAAACGCCCGGGATGTAGTTCTCGCCCTGCGTCTCAGACTCGGTGCCGTCCTCTTTCAGATAATGGATAGCGTCGATGGGAACACGCAGGCCGGTGGTCTCGCCCACGATGATCTGGGCGCTGGCCCGGTTGAGCCGCAGCACATCACCGTTGATGATCTCGCAGGTGATGACGAAGCGGGCCAGACCGGTCGCTTCGTCGATGGTCACCTCGGAGACGGAGGCCTTGAGGGGCGTTTCCATCTGGCCGGGGAACTTTATCTTCACCGAGCGGGTCAGGGGCTTGCCGTTGTCGCCCAGCAGCTTCTCCCCTTCCTTGGCCGAACAGAGGCCGACATACCGCCACGCAAAGCCCGAGACGATCCTGCCCGCGCAGCCGTCCAGCGGCAGCTCGGGGTCAGAGTTCAGATACGCCTGCAGGTCGGTGGTGTTCAGCGCGAGGATGTCGTCTGCCCCGGCGTTGAGCCGCCCGCTGGCAGAGCTGCGGATGAAGTAACCCGTCTGAGGGGCGGTGATCTGGGTCGGCTCTCCCAGCTGGGCCTGCACCTGCGCCGACTGCTCAGTGAGGGAGGCGATCTGGGCCGAGAAGTCCGAGACTTCACCCGTGATGACCCAGAGCTTGTTCTGAGCGAGGATGTAGTTTTCTTCGCCCTGGGCTGTCTCGTCGTAGGCAGAGCTGTCCAGCGCATCCATCATATCATAAAGCGCGGAAGCCCGCTCTTTTTTCAGAGAATCCAGCTGGGTGGCGGTGGTATTCTGAGAGCGCTGCAGAAGCTCGATCTGGTCGTTCAGGCTCGTGAGCTGCTGGCGGAGGCCCGCCTGTTCCGGGCTGCTGTAGATCTCCGCTACTGCAGCCCCCGCCGAGACGCGCTCGCCGTCGGCCGCGAGATAGCCCAGCGTTCCGCTGCCGGGAACATAGACCTCATCGAAGAGGAGAACTCCGTCGGCGTCCACCGTATCCGCCACGGTGGCAAGAAGTGCCGTCTCGTAGGTGTTGGGCGGGAAGAGTACCTGCAGGGCCTGATAGCCCACATAGATGCCCGCCAGCACCACGACAGCGATGACGAAGCCTGCCAGCTTGCCCAAAGCGCTGGACGCGCCGGGATCAGAGCGTGGTCTATCCATCATAAAAGGTCACCCTTTCGCTAAAAATTCTTGGGTCAGCTGCACAGCCCGGGCTGTAACGTCCGGCGCAGAGGCGTCCAGCCAGACCACGCCGTCCATATGGCGGAACCAGGTCAGCTGGCGCTTGGCGTAGTTGCGGGAGGCCTGCTTGAGCTTTTCGGTGCAGGCATCCAGCGTAGCCGTCCCCTCAAAATAGGAGAAGAACTCCTTGTAGCCGATGGCCTGCGCTGCCGTGCGGTAGGTCTGGCGGTGGTCATAGACCAGCTTTGCCTCATCGAGGAGGCCGGCGTCCAGCATCTTGTCCACCCGCAGGTCGATACGGCGGTAGAGCTGGGTGCGATCGGGAAAGTCCAGACCCAGCACCAGCGAACGATAGGGCCGCTCCAGCGGGAGGGACTGGGCCTTCTGCTCGCTCAGACGCTTGCCGGTGGCGCGGAAATGTTCTAGCGCCCGCAGGACCCGCACCTGATTGTTCGGATGGATGGCGGCGGCGGCTTCCGGGTCGGCAGCCTGCAGCTCTTTGTATATGGCCTCCGGGCCTTTTTCAGCCAGCTCAGCGGCCAGCTGTTCCCGCAGGCCGTCCGGCGTCTTCTCGGCGGCGAAGCGGACACCGTACAAAAAGCTCTGGACATAGAGGCCCGTGCCGCCCACGAGGATGGGCAGACGGCCCCGGGCGGAAATGTCCGCCTCGAGCGTTCCGGCCAACGTCACGAAATCTGCCACGCTGAAGGGCTCATTCGGCTCCAGAATATCCACCGCATGGTGCGGGATACCGTGGGTCTCATCAGGCGCGACCTTCGCCGTACCGACGTCTAATCCTTTATAGATCTGCATCGAGTCGGCGCTGATGACTTCGCCCTCGAAAGCTTCGGCCAGCGCCACGCCGAGAGCAGTCTTGCCGGTGGCAGTGGGGCCGACGACGGCCAGCACCGGATGCTTCTGATTTTTATCACACGATTCGGCCAAACTGCTTTTCCAGCTCCTTTCGGGTAAGTTTGAGAACGCAGGGGCGCCCATGGGGGCAGAAGGGCGGCACTTCGCCGGAGAGAATTTTTTCGGCCAGCGCCATCAGCTCCTGCGGCGAGGTGTGGTCGCCCGCCTTGATGGCGGCGCGGCAGGAGATGGAATGGAGCACCCACTCTGTCCGCTCGTTCAACGCGTCGCGGCTGCCGTGGGCCAGCTTTGCCGCCAGCTCGACCAACAGATCTTCGGCACTGCTCTGCTCCACATCAGCGGGGACCGAGCGCAGGCAGACCGAGCTGCCGCCAAAATCGCTCACCTCGAGGCCGGCACTTTCCAGCAGGTCGAGGTTGGCCAGCAGAGCGGTCTTTTCCTCAGCGGAGAGCTCCACCACCAGCGGCTCCAGGAGAAGCTGACTGGGGACATCGCCGTAGTGGGCAGCCAGTTTCTCGAAGAGCTGGCGTTCATGGGCGGCGTGCTTGTCAATGATGCAGATCTCGTCGCCCCGCTCCGCGAGGATATAGGTGCGGAAGATCTCGCCCACATACCGCAGAGGCTCCGGGCCATCCTGAACGTCAAAGCCCAGCTGCTCCGGGGCTGCGCTCTGCTGAGGTTCATCCGAAGCCTCCGGCAGCGGCGGACGCTCCGGTTCATCCGGGACAGGCTCCCACGCGGCCATATGATCGCGGGTGACATCCGGCAGGTCGATGTCTGCCTCGATGTCCAGCTGTGACTCACTGGATGCAGCCCGGAAGGGCGGCGGCTCAAGGACACTTTCCTTCTGCGGCGGCTCAGGACTGTGAAGGGCAGCGTTCATCGGAAGAGGCTCGAAGGCCGCAACCGTTGTCCATGTGTGTTCCGATGCCGGCGCAGCCTTTTCCGGGGCTTTTACGGGCAGCGGGAGGATGTCCCGCTCCGAGGCAGAGGGCTGTGTCGTGCGGGGTGTCACAGACGCTGCCGGTGCCGCTGGGCGGAGAGGTTTTTCCTCCGGGTGCGGCAGGCTTCCCGGCTCTGCCTGACCCGAAATCACCGCTGAAAGTCCTGTAAAGTTATTGTTCTTTACATTATTTTCTTCTTTATTTCCGCTATTTTCATATTTGTTGGATACATTATTTTCTTTCTCACTGTCAAAGACGAACTGTCTTTCCCCTGTACCAGGCTGGCTCAGCGCCAGCTTGACAGCATGGTAGACGAGGTCGAAGATGTCGTTTTCCCGGGCAAAGCGGACTTCTGTTTTTGCCGGATGGACGTTGACATCCACAAGATCGGCAGGCATCTCAAGAAGCAAAATCCCTCCAGGAAACTTGCCCTGCATCGTGGTACCCTTGAACGCCATCTCCATGCCCGCCATCATGGTGCGGTTGCGGACATAGCGGCCATTGATATAGAAATACTGCATACTGCGGCTGGCGCGGCAGCTGCGGGGCTGGGTGATGAGCCCCCAGACCCGGTAAACACCCTCACGGTTATCAACCTCCACGAGGTCACGGCTGAACTCCCGGCCCAGCACGGCATAAGCCGCGCTGCGGAGCTGGCCGTCACCGGGGGTGACATACTGCAGTTTGCCTTCGCGGATGAACTTGAAGCTCACCTCGGGGTGGCTCAGGGCCACATGGCCCACGATGTCGGCCACAAAAGTACCCTCGCTGGAATCCTTTTTGAGGAATTTCATCCGGGCAGGAGTATTGAAAAAGAGGTCACAGACCCGGATGGTGGTGCCGACGCCTCGCGCACCCGGCTCGATGGGCTGCTCTTCCCCGCCCTCGATACGGTAGAGGGAAGCGCACTCGTCGGCCTCGGTGCGGGTGAGCACTTCGACGCGGGCCACGCTGGCGATAGAGGCCAACGCTTCGCCGCGGAAGCCCAGCGTGTGGATGCTGGTGAGGTCGTCTTCCGTCCGAATCTTACTGGTGGCATGGCGGATGAAAGCCGTGGGGATGTATTTTGCCTCGATGCCGGTGCCGTTGTCGCTGATTTCAATCAGCCGGACGCCGCCCGACTCGATCGAGACGGTGATTTGAGACGCACCGGCGTCGATGGAGTTTTCCAGAAGCTCCTTGACGACCGATGCGGGCCGCTCAACCACCTCACCGGCGGCGATAAGTTCTGCCGTGTGCTTGTCGAGAACGTGTATCTCTGCCATTCGTTTCCCTCCGTTTCAAATAAAATCAGCCATTCAGGCTGCCGCTCAGGGTCTTTTTCAGCTCATACAGGAAGTTCAGTGCCTCGATGGGGGTCAGGGTCTCAACGTCCAGTGCCTCGAGCTTTTCCATCATCTCGCTGGGGACGGCAGGCGAAGAATACTCCTGCAGGGCGTCGAAATCCATCTGCTCCACCTTGTTCTTCGGGGCAGACGCTTCCAGAGTGCGCAGCACCTCGTGGGCGCGGCGCGTCACGGTGCCGGGCAGACCGGCTAGCTTCGCCACCTCGATGCCGTAGCTGTCGTCGGCGGGGCCGCGAATGATGCGGCGGAGGAAAGTGATGTCCTCTCCCCTCTTTTTGACCGCGATGTTGTAGTTTTTGACGCCCTCGATGGCCCCTTCCAGGTCAGTCAGCTCGTGGTAATGGGTGGCGAAGAGGGTCTTGCAGCCGAGGCCCTTGGCCGGGTCGGAGATGTGCTCCACGACGGCCCGGGCGATGCTCATGCCGTCGAAAGTAGAGGTGCCGCGGCCAATTTCGTCCAGCACAACGAGGCTCTTGGGTGTGGCGTTCTTGAGAATTTCGGCCACTTCGGTCATCTCGACCATGAAGGTGGACTGGCCGGCGGCAAGGTCGTCCGATGCGCCAATGCGGGTAAAGATGGCATCCACGACGCCCACATGACAGCTGGACGCTGGGACGAAGGAGCCGATCTGTGCCATCAGGGCGATAAGGGCGTTCTGGCGCATATACGTCGATTTGCCTGCCATATTCGGGCCAGTGATGATGAGACAGCGGTCAGTGGTGCAGTTGAGCCTGGTATCGTTGGGGACGAAGAGGCTGCCTTTCAGCATCTGCTCGACCACCGGGTGGCGGCCCTCGGTGATGGTCAGCTCGTCGCTGTCATCCACCACAGGGCGGCAGTAGTTGTTTTCAGCGGCCACCTGCGCCAGTGCCGCCAGCACGTCCAGCTCGGCCACAGCATTTGCCGTCCGCTGGATGCGGTCGAGCTGACCGCCGATCGTTTCCAGCAGTTCCGAGAAGAGCCGGTGCTCCAGCGCAATGAGACGCTCATGCGCACCTAAAATCTTGCTTTCCAGCTCTTTCAGCTCCTGGGTGATATAGCGCTCACCGGAGGTGAGGGTCTGCTTGCGGATATAGGTCTCGGGGACCATGGATTTATAGGAGTTGCTGACTTCGATGTAGTAGCCGAAGACGTGATTGTAGCCGATTTTCAGCTTGGGGATGCCGGTCTCCTGCCGCAGGCGCGTTTCCAGCTGAGCGAGGACACCCTTGGTGTTGTCGCGGATGGAGCGCAGCTCGTCTACCTCGGGGTGGTAGCCTTTGGCGATGACGCCGCCGTCCTTGAGGGTGGAGGGCGCTTCCGGGTCGATGGCGGCAAGGATGGCCGTCTTCACGTCATCCAGCAGGTCGATTTGTCCCGCAAGCGCAGTCAACTCCGGGCAGCTGCAGCTCTCGGCCTGCGCCCGCAGTTCCGGCAGGCGCTCACAGGTCTGGGCCATCGTGTAGATTTCCTTGGGGGTGGCGGAGCCGTAGACCGCGCGGGTCATTAGGCGCTCGAGGTCGGCGATGTAGTGGAGCTGTTCGATCAAATCGCCCCGCTGCATGGTCTGGTTCACAAGGCTTTCCACCGCGTTGAGGCGGCGGTTGATGGCGGCACTGGAAATGAGCGGCTGCTCGATCCAGCTGCGGAGCATCCGCTTGCCCATGGCGGTGCTGGTCTTGTCCAGCACCCAGAGCAGCGTTCCCCGCTTTTCGCGGCCCCGCAGCGTCTCGGTGAGCTCGAGGTTGGCCCGGGTGACCTGCGACAGCCGCATGAACTGGGCTTCATTATACGTGATGACCGTTTTCAGGCGCTCGACGCCTTTAATTTGCGTATCATGGAGATATTCCAGCAGCGCGGCCATTGCAAAGCGGACAAGGCCGTCTTCTGTGATACCGGTCTTTGCGGCCCAGTCGCGGCCAAACTGGTTCTCGAGGGAGATGGCCACGAGGCCCGGGGCGTACCGCTCCTCTTCCACCAGCTCGACGGCGCAGTTCATATTCTTTTTGATGTAGGCAGTGATCTCCCGGCAGTCCAGCAGGCCCGGATTCATCAGCACCTCGCTGGGGTTGTAGCGGCAGAGTTCCGCAATGACCGCCGGGGCGATCTTCTCCCGCTTGAGCTCTGTGATATGGGCCGTGCCGGTGGAAACGTCCGCGAAGCAGAGGCCTGCTGCGCCGCCTTTCAGGAAAACACTCGCAATGTAGTTGTTTTTGTCATCCTGAAGCATACTGCTCTCAATGACGGTGCCGGGCGTGACCACGCGGATGATGTCGCGCTTGACGAGGCCCTTGGCCTTTGCCGGGTCTTCCACCTGCTCACAGATGGCGACCTTATAGCCCTTCGAGATGAGGCGGGCCACATAGCCCTCGTAGCTGTGGAATGGTACGCCGCACATGGGCGCGCGCTCTTCAAGGCCGCACTGCTTGCCCGTGAGGGTCAGATCCAACTCCCGCGAAGCTGTGAGCGCATCGTCGAAGAACATTTCGTAGAAGTCACCGATGCGGTAGAATAGAATCTCATCCTTATGTTGTTTTTTGATCTCCAGATATTGCTGCATCATGGGCGAAAGCTCTGCCATGACCGTTCACCTTCCTCCCCTAGTTGTCGGTTTGCCATCCAAAACCGCCTGTTGCAAGCAAAACGCGGCCCTGCATTGCACAGCCGCGTTTTGTGTTTCATGGTTTAAGCCTTAGTGGCAGCCGCCGCAGGTGGAGCAGCTACCGGTGCAGGAAGCGGAAGGCTCCTGCACGGTCATGGGGTCGCCGCCGTTCATTGCAGTGTTGATGATGGCGTCGATATAGTTCACGAGGGCCTCGCAGTCGCGCTTTGCCTCGTTGTAGGCCACCATGCCGTCATCGGCCATGATCTTGCCGTAGAGGTCGTTCACCTTCTGGTTCAGCTCGGCGATGCGCTCATCGCTGCGCTCGGGCTTGCCGATCTCGTTGTTCAGGTCCATGCGGGCCAGATTGAACTCGCCGATGAGGTTCTGCAGTTCCTCGTCCTTGTCGTTCATCTTGCGGGCCTGGTCCATAGCCAGATAGCGGGAGTCGGTCTGAAGTGCCATGGCGGCACGCTTGAAAAGGTCGATGCAATCCATTGTAATAGTCTCCTTTTATCGTTCCTGTGTTATATATTAGGATGGTGTATCCAGAATATCATTATTCAACCAATTCGCCCAGCAGGACGGTGGCACGGGCGCCCGTGAGGCGCACCATCGCATAGCTGCCCATGAGGGCGGGGTCAGCCTTGAACTCGACGGTAAGGTTGTTGTCGAGACGCCCCGAGAGGGTGCCTTCATTGCGGCCATAGCCCTCCACGAGGACGCGGACGGTCTGGCCCACCTGAGCCTTCACGAGGGCCATTGCGATGTCGTCCTGAACTTTGAGCAGGCGGGTCATACGGTCGGTCTTCTCCTTGCGAGGGGTGGGGTCGGGCATATCTGCCGCCTTGGTGCCGGTGCGCTTGGAATAGATGAAGGTGAACAGCTGCATATAGCCCACCTTCTGCACCAGCTCAAGGGTCTTCTGGAAGTCTTCTTCGGTCTCACCGGGGAAGCCCACGATGATGTCGCTGGAGAAGGTAATGCCGGGGACCTTCTTCCGGGCATACTCGATGAGTTCGAGGTAGTGCTCCACGGTATAGTGACGGTTCATCTGGACAAGCAGACGGTCAGATCCGCACTGCACCGGCAGATGCAGATGCTTGCAGATCTTCGGCTGGGCCGCGATGGTGTCGATGAGCTTGAAGCTGGCGTCCTTCGGGTGGCTGGTCATGAAACGGATGTGGTAGTCGCCCGGGACGGTGCAGAGCAGGTTGAGCAGGTCGGAGAAATCCACCTGCTCCTCGAGGCCCTTGCCGTAGCTGTTGACATTCTGGCCCAGAAGGGTGATCTCCTTATATCCTGCCTCCACGAGACTCTTGAACTCGGCGAGGATGTCGCCGGGCTTGCGGCTCTTTTCGCGGCCGCGGACATAAGGCACGATGCAGTAGGTGCAGAAGTTGTCACAGCCATACATGATGGGCAGCCAGGCACGGAACTCGCTCTCACGGCGGATGGGGATATTCTCCACGATGACGGGGCGCTGAGCCGGCTCCATGAGCACCCGCTTGTGCTTCTGCAATTTCTGAGCGATGAGCTGGGGCAGCGTGTCGATGCCGTCCACACCGAACACGAGGTCCACGTAGGGGTAGCTCTGGCGCAGCTTTTCTACAACGTGCTTCTGGTTGGCCATGCAGCCGCAGAGGCCGATGATGAGGCCGTGCTTCTTCTCTTTCAGGCCCTTGAGAGCGCCCACGTTACCGAAAACACGCTGCTCGGCGTGCTCACGGACGGCGCAGGTGTTGAAAAGGATGAGGTCGGCGTCCTCAGGTTTGTCACACAGGCCGTAGCCGATGTCCATCAGCACACCCTTGATGCGCTCGCCGTCGTTGACATTCTGCTGGCAGCCGTAGCTGTGGACGAAGGCCAGCGGCGGGGTGTCATAGGCCAGCTTGACCAGCTCTGCCGCCGCGTTGTTATGTTCAAATGCTATGTACTCCAATGAAACCATCCTTCTCTGCCGCTGGGGACACACCTCCGGCAGCAGACATACTGATACTATAAAGAAAGCTCTTTATAGTATACCCTTTTTGGCCTTGGAGGGCAAGAGTTTATTTTTACTGAGCCTGCTTGCCGGCGCACGCCTCGCACAGGCCGAACAGCACCACGGCGCAGTCCTGCACGACGCCCTTCTGGTTGCGCACCAGCTTCATCACCTGCTTTTCGTCCACGTCAGCGTCCACGACGCCGCCGCAGCAGTTGCAGTAGAGGTGGCTGTGCCAGCCCAGAGTGTGGTCGAAGCGGTCAGCCTTGCCCGGGATGGAGACGCGGCGGACGCGGCCTGCATCTACGAGGCTGTTGAGGTTGCGGTAGACGGTACCAAGGCTCAGGCCGGGACATTCCCTGGCTGCGAGGTCGAAAATCTCCTCGGCAGTAGGGTGGTCGCAGAGCTGCTCCACTTTCTGCAGTACCAGCTCGCGCTGTTTGGAATAACGCATGGTCTTTCTCCTTTTTATGATGGGGTGTGTATCGGGATAAAGGCCGGGTTCAGAGCTTGTCTTCCCCCTTGATCTTCGCCCAGTAGGCCCGGGCGGCCTGTTCGGTGCGGTTGTCGCCGAACGTATAGTATTTCACGTCCTTGAGCAGGTCGGGCAGATATTGCTGGTCCACCCAGTGGTTCTCATAGTCGTGGGCGTACTTGTAGTTCTGGCCCTTGACGGCAGCATCCTCGCCGTCGAAGTGCTTGTTCTGCAGCTGGCGCGGGATGGGGCCGGTACGCCCCGCCTGCACATCGGCGATGGCCGCATTGATGGCATCATGGGCGCTGTTGGATTTCGGGCTGGTTGCCACGAGAATGACAGCATCGGCCAGCGGGAGCCGGGCTTCCGGCAGACCCACCATGTTGGCTGCGTCCACTGCCGCCTTGACGATGGGGATGATCTGCGGGTATGCAAGGCCCACGTCCTCACAGGCGCAGACCATCAACCGGCGGCAGGCCGAGGGCAGGTCGCCCGCTTCCAGCAGACGGGCCAGGTAGTGGAGGGCGGCGTTGGGGTCGGAGCCGCGCATGGACTTCTGGTAGGCCGACACAATGTCGTAGTGGTCGTCGCCGTCCCGGTCGTACCGCATGGCCGTGCGGCGGGTGACCTGCTGTATCATCTCGAGGGTGATGTGCTTTCCGGTTTCGTCCACGGGGGCCGCCGTCACCACGAAATCGAGACAACCCAGCGCCTTGCGCAGGTCGCCGCCCGCACTCTCGGCGAGGTAGGCGCAGGCGTCCTCGTCCATCACGACAGGCTGTGATTCCGACTCCGAGAGCTTTTTCAGGGCGTTGCGGATGCCCCGCTCCACATCGGCGGCGGAGAGGGACTTGAACTCAAACACCGTACAGCGGGACAGCAGTGCATTATAGATGTAAAAGTAAGGGTTCTCGGTGGTGGATGCAATGAGGGTGACAGAACCGTCCTCGATGCACTCCAGAAGGCTCTGCTGCTGCTTTTTGTTGAGGTACTGTATCTCGTCGAGGTAGAGCAGGATGCCCCCTGCCCCGGCCAGCGTGCCGATGTCCTTCAGCACTGCTTTGATGTCGCCGGTGCCGCAGGAAGTACCGTTGAGCTTATGGAGGGTCATGCCGCTGTTCTCGGCGATGATGCGGGCAACGGTGGTCTTGCCCGTGCCGGAGGGACCGTAGAAGATCATGTTGGGGATACGTCCGCTCTCTATGGTGCGGCGGAACACCTGTCCCTCGGCCAGAAGATGCTGCTGGCCGCAGACATCAGCCAGCGTTTTGGGGCGCAGACGCTGCGCCAGCGGTTCGTTCATAGGTCTTCCCTCCAAAAATGATCATGAGAATCCTTCTCTTTTATAGTATAGCGCATTTTGCACGCCGCGGCAAGAGAAATAATGAAAATGATTCTCAGATAAATGACAAAGCATTTACAAATTTCGCAAAACATGATATGCTTGTGCCATTCCAATCAAGAAATGAGGGGAAATGTATGCGCGGAAAGAACGTCTCCGCCGAAGACCTGACGGCCAAAAAAGAGCTGACTCTGGAGGTCATCCGGCGGCTCAAGGCAGAGTATCCCGACGCAGGCTGCACGCTGGACTACGACCACGCCTGGCAGCTGCTGGTGAGCGTCCGGCTGGCGGCCCAGTGTACCGACGCCCGGGTGAATATCGTGGTGCAGGACCTGTTTGCAAAATATCCGTCGGTGGCCGCGCTGGCCGAGGCAGAGCCCGAGGACATCGAAACCATCGTCAAACCCTGCGGGCTGGGCCGCAGCAAGGCCCGGGACATCTCGGCCTGTATGCGGATGCTGCGGGACAAGTACGACTGCAAGGTACCGACCACCTTTGAGGAACTGCTGGCACTGCCCGGCGTGGGCCGCAAGAGCGCAAATCTCATCATGGGCGACGTGTTCGGCAAGCCCGCCATCGTCACCGACACCCACTGCATCCGCCTGTGCAACAAAATCGGCCTTGTGGACGGCATCAAGGAACCGCAGAAGGTGGAGATGGCGCTCTGGAAGATCGTCCCGCCCGAAGAGGGCAGTGATCTGTGCCACCGTTTCGTGATGCATGGCCGGGCCGTCTGCAATGCCCGGAAGCCGGAGTGCGAAAAATGCTGTCTTTCGGACATCTGCCGCTACGCGCGGGAGGAAGCATCCAACGTCTGATTTTACATATTTCAGGAGGTTTTTCTTATGTTTAGTTTTATCTTCAGTCTTCTCATCGGTGCGCTGGCCGGTTACATTGCAGGCCGCATCATGGGCAGTGAGACCAGCGCCCTGCGCAACATCGTGCTGGGCATCCTGGGCAGCTTTGTGGGCGGCATCCTCTTCGGCCTCGTGGGCCTGTCCGCTACCGGCCTCGTGGGTGAGATCATCGTCTCGGTCATCGGCGCCTGTGTCTGCATCTGGGCTGGCCGCAAGCTGTTCAAGTAAGCAGTCCATCTTGAAAATGCCACAGCTTTCAGGGGTGAAAGCTGTGGTTTTTTCGTTTCAGACCGATGTCATTTTCTCTCGAACTATGCTATAATAGGGTTTGTGTTTGAAATTGGAAAGGAGCTTTTCTCATGGAAACTACGCATGAGTCGTCGAAACAGACTCTCTGCTCCGCACAGCCCGCCAAACCCTACGCTTTCAGCCGCAAGGTGTTCTGCGAGGGGATGCGGGACGGTGTGCCGATCGCGCTGGGGTATTTTGCGGTGTCGTTCTCGCTGGGCATCGCGGCCCGGACGGCGGGCTTTACACCCCTGCAGGGCTTCGTGGCCAGCCTGCTCAACAATGCTTCGGCGGGCGAGTACGCCGCCTTTGCCCTCATTGCCAGCGGCGCGACCTATCTCGAGGTAGCAATCATCACCCTCATCGCCAACGCCCGCTATCTGCTGATGAGCTGTGCACTGGCCCAGCGGTTCGCCCCCGGTACACCGTTTTTCCACCGGCTTATCATCGGCTATGACGTCACTGACGAGCTGTTCGGCATCACCATCGCCCGGCCGGGTTATCTGAACCCCTTCTACACCTACGGTGCCATCGCGCTGGCCGCGCCGGCGTGGGCTTCGGGTACGGCGCTGGGCATCATCGCGGGCAATCTGCTGCCCCTGCGGGCCGTCAGCGCACTGAGCGTGGCGCTCTACGGCATGTTCCTCGCCATCATCATTCCTCCGGCCCGGAAGGATAAGATCGTGGCCGCGCTGGTGGCCATCAGCTTTGCGCTGAGCTTTGCCTGCACCTATCTGCCGGGCATTTCCGCCCTGTCGGACGGCACCCGCACCATCATCCTGACAGTGGCTATTTCCTGCGCAGGTGCGCTGTTATTCCCCGTCAAGACCCAGAGTGAGGAGGCTGAACAATGATTCGCAGCAACTGGCTTTACATCGCAGTGATGTTCGCCGTATCCTACACCATCCGCATCCTGCCGCTGACCCTCATCCGGAAGCCCATCAAAAACCAGTTCATTCAGTCGTTCTTGTACTACGTCCCTTACGTCACTCTGGCGGTCATGACCTTCCCGGCCATCGTCAACGCCACCCAAAGTCCGGCAGCTGGTGCGGTGGCGCTGGTCGTGGGCATTGCAGCGGCATGGTTCGGAGCCAGCCTGTTCCAGGTGTCGGTGGCCTGCTGCGCCGTCGTCTTCGTACTGGAACTGTTCCTTGTTCACTGAGGTGTGCCCTATGAAACGAGTCCTTGTAACCGGCGCAGGCGGCTTTGTGGGCGCGCGCATCCTCGATATGTGGCGGGGGCAGTTTGCGCTCTGTGCCTTCCCGTCCGACACCCTGCGCACCGCCGACGAAAACGCGGTGCTGCGCTTCATTTTGAAGGAGCACCCGGACGTCATCGTCCACACAGCGGCTCTCTCCAACACCCAGTACTGCCAGCAGGAGCCGGAGGACTCCTTCCGCGCCAACGTCCTGCTGCCCGAGTGGGTAGCGAAGGGAGCGGAGGAGGTGGGCGCAAAGCTGCTCTCCTGCAGCTCCGACCAGGTGTATGCAGGCGTGACGCAGCGGGGGGCGCTGGCGGAGACGCTGCCCCTCTCCCCTTCCAACGTCTACGGACAGCACAAGCTCGAGGCCGAGGCCCGGGTTCTGGCCCGCTGCCCGGATGCTGTGGCGCTCCGCCTGCCCTGGATGTACGACCTCCCGGGCTATCATCTGCCCATCCGGGGCAACCTGCCGCTGAACATCCTGAAAGCGGCAAAGACCGGTGAAGTGCTGCGCTTTTCGCGCAATGACTACCGGGGCGTAGGCTATGTGCGGGAGGTCATCGAGAACCTCATCCCTGCGATGGAGCTGCCCGGCGGCGTCTACAACTTCGGCAGCGAGTGCGACGGAGATATGGTCGAGACAGCACGATGCTTCGCCAATTTACTGCAAGTGGATGTAAAGATTGAGGAATCCGATCTCACCCGCAACCTCGCGATGGATACCGGGAAGCTCCGGGCTCAAGGCATCGAGTTCTCCTCAACGTGGGGCGCACTTCGGGTGTGTCTCGGAGATTACCGGCTTGGATATTTGATGTAAAAAAGGGAAGGGACTGCCCAAGGCAGCCTCTTCCCTTTTTATTATTTCCACAGATTTGCCGCGATCAGCTCCAGCACACTTCCCGCAATGCAGCGCGCCTTATCGGAGATGAGGAAGCAGTTTTCCAACTCCTCCCGGCGGGGATCCACGTCAGCCACCTTGAAGCCGGGCGTGACGGGGTAGCCATCCCGCAGCAGACCGCGCAGGATGCCCGCGATGCGGGTCGTCACCGGAGTGCGGATGCCGTCCGGCGTTTCGATTTCCGCGATCGTTTCACCCGCTGACACAATATCTCCGATGGCACACACATTCCGGAAGACACCAGCCTTTTCTGCGTGGATGACACGCTCAGCGCCATAGCCGCCGATGACTCCGGGGACGCCCGTGTTGGGGATGGCCGCACCCTCCCGGATGATACGGCCCAGACGGTGGCCGCGCTTGGTCTCCACCACGAAATCAACATCCACACCGGCGGTAAAACCCGGGCCGAGCGCGATGGTCAGCGGAGCCATATCCCGCATCGTTCCGAGATTTTTCTTTGCAAGGATGGCATCAACGAGCGCGGAAGGCTGCACCTGCGGGATGAGCTCTCCCTTCGGGTCCACCATCACCGGCACGTCGCCGCGATGCCAGACCACAACGGCCTCATCCAGCGTTTTTACAAGGGCAGCGCGCATTCCTTCCACGACAGCCCCGCCCTCATACACGGCCTCACTCACCGAGACCTGGCGGCGGATGGCGGCAGGATGCTCTGCCTCGAGCACGAGCACTTTCAATCCCGCCGACCACAGCCGATGGATGGTGCCGGTGGCGAGGTCGCCGCCGCCGCGCACCAGGATGACGTCATCACGCTTCATTATTTTCTTCCTCCTTGAGCAGCTGCAGGAACACGTTCATCGAGCCGCCGCAGGCAGCCAGCGCCGCATCGTCCTCTTTTGCGCTGGCCGAATACTCCGCCAGCTGGCAGGGCGCCGCCTCGCCTGCCTGCATTTTTGATGCAAGCTGCTGCACACGGTATTCCATAATGCCGCCGCCCACACTGCCCACGGATCTGCCGTCCGGCAGCACCAACATCTTTGCTCCCACCTCCCGAGGGGTCGAACCGTGGCGGGAAACGATGGTCACAAGGACAGGAGCCTTCCCCTGTCCCGTGCAGGCATCCAGCGCATTCAGCAGCTCGGGCGGGAAGCCTTCCGTCTGCTGACGGCCATTTTTCACTTCAACGATCTCCGCGAGGATGGATAGTGCAATTTCCTGCGCTGTCTGTGCCTTGATGGCGAGGCCGATGGGAGCGTGGAGTGACTCAGCCTTTTCCGGGGCAGTTCCGGCCTCGATGAGCTGGCGGCGGACAAGGGCCGACCGACTTCGACTGCCCAGCATACCAACGTAGGCAAGTCGTTTCTTGTATATTTCGGTAAGGCATTCCACGTCGAAGGAGTGGGCACGGGTAGCGACAACAAAGTAGGTCTCCGCACTGCCCTCCACCTGCGTGAGATTTTCGGCATAAGGACCGCAGAGGACCTTTTCTGCCCCGGCGCGGCGAAGGGCGTCAGCGTAATCTGGCCGCTCCTCGAGACCGGTGACGGGCAGGCCCAGCATCACGGCCAGCCGGACGACGGACTCGGCCACATGGCCTCCGCCGCAGATGACGAGCCGGGGCGCGCCTCCGAATTTCTCGACGAAGATCCGCTTATTTTCCAGAGTCAGGATGCCGCTTGCACCACATCCGGCCAGCGCCGGGAGATTCCGGGCCAGCAGCCCCTCCGGTTTTGCGGGCCAGACGGGTACGCCTTCACAAAGAAGAAGCCTCGCTCCGCTTTCCGGCCCTTCCAGTACGGAGGCCAGCGTATGCTGCCCCTGTGTGCTGCGCAAAGCGTCCAAAAACTCACGAATCGACATAGAATTTCTCCATTATGGTTTATTGCTCCACCGGTGTGGCAGCATCGTAGCCTGCATCGTTCAACTGAGACTGCCACGCCTGCCAGTCCTCGGGCAGCATCCGCCAGCCGAGCCCGCAGCCTGCCGTGATCTCACTGGGCAGCGGGATGAGCCGCCCCGGGATACCCCGGGCGGCACACTCTTTCTCCCAGCCCATCGCACGGGCAGTTGAGGCAAACGAAAGAACGATATATTGTCTTTTTCTGCGCATATCAACCCTCCTCGGCCAGCTCACAGACCGCCTTGGCGGCTTTGAGCACCTCGGTCTCTGTGTTCTGGTGGGAGAAGCTGAATCGCACCATCCCCTGCTCCACGGTGCCGAGGGCTTTGTGGATGAGGGGCGCACAATGAGCGCCCGCCCGGACACAGATGCCGTAGTCCTCCCAGAGGATGTCGGCGGCACGGGCTGCGTCCTCATCCCCGAAGTTCAGGGAGACGATGGGCGCGCAATCTGTTTCGTCGAAACTGCCGTAAATTTTCACGTCGGGAGCATGGACGATTTTCTCATAAAACAGGCGTGTCAGAGCCATTTCTTTTTCATGCAGAACCTCGACGCCCTGCGAAAGTATCCACTCCACGCCTGCCCCGAGGCCCGCGAGGCCGGGAACATTCAGCGTCCCCGCTTCCAGCGCTGTAGGCATCTGAGAGGGGTGCGTTTCGTCGAAACTGTGGATACCGCTGCCGCCCACCACAAGGGGGGCCATGGTCAGCCCGGGGCGGACATACAGCCCGCCGGTCCCCTGCGGACCCAGCAGCGCCTTGTGTCCGGTGAAACAGAGAACATCCACCCCCAGCGCTTGCACGTTGACAGGCCGTGCGCCCGCAGTCTGGGCTGCGTCCACGACAAGCGTAAGACCGTGCTTTTTTGCAAAAGCGGAGACGAACGCAAGGTCCGTAAGATTGCCTGTGACGTTGGAAGCATGCGTCACCACGACAAGGCGGGTATTGGGGCGGAGAAATTTTTCGAACTGCTCATACCGCAGCCGCCCGGTGTCGTCCACCTCCACAAAACTCACTTCTGCCCCCTGCTCCCGCAGGCGATAGAGCGGCCGCAGCACTGAGTTGTGCTCGCAGACCGTTGTGATAACATGGTCGCCGGGGCGGACGAGGCCGCAGAGCGCTGTATTGAGCGCCTGGGTCACGTTGGCCGTGAAAGCAATGCAGTCCGGGCCTTCCGCATGGAGAAGTGTTGCAAGTGTCTCACGGGCATGGTAGACGATACGGGCCGCGTGAAGGGTCGGCTCATGCGCCCCGCGGCCCGGATTGCCCGCATGTTCCAGTGCATCCAGCATAGCCTGGCCCACGCAGGGCAGCTTTTGCAGGGTGGTGGCGGCGTTGTCGAGGTAGATCACGGCTTGACCACGTTCCCGGCGTTCAGCATCTTCTCGGCGATGACGTACATATTCGTCACGCCGCCCACGGCCAGCTTCTCGGTCAGGCCGTAGAAGTTCAGGCAGGTGCCGCAGGTGAGGATCTCAACGCCCTCAGCCTCCAGCGCCTTGAGGTCGTCCAGCATGGGCGAACCCTCGCAGGTGAGGTGCGCACCGCCGTTATAGAGGAGGATGGTCTTGGGCAGCTTGTCCTGCTGGGTCAGCGAGAAGATAAAAGCCTTCAGCAGGGTCTTGCCCAGCTCCTCAGCACCCTCGCCCATCTTGTCGGACGCGATGACCACCACCGTATCGGTGCGGGCATCAGGGGCGCAGGCCGGAGCTTCCTCTTCTTCTGCCGCAGGCTCACCCACGGTGAACAGGACGCGGTATTCCCGCTCGGCCATCTTTTCGGCGGCAGACCGGTAGCCTTTCTGCTGGGCCATTTTGGTGAGGTTCTGGACGGCGATCTCGTTGTCCACGAGCACTTCGACTTCGCCTGCGCCATTCAGTTCAGCAATCGCTTTCTTTGCCTTCACTACAGGCAGCGGGCAGGCGTCCCCTCTGGCATCAACTGTCAGCATAGTTTTCCCTCTCTATCGTATGTTTTATTCAGGATAGGACACAACTATTTCATTGTCCTGCTTCTCTGTGATTTCTCCCACGATTTGTGCGGGGAGGCTGGCTTTTTGCAGCTCGTCCCGGAGGCTTTCAGCCTCTTTCGAAGCCACGGCAAGCAGCAGTCCGCCCGAGGTCTGGGGGTCGAACAAAATTTCCTGCATGGCAAACGGCACATTTTCGAACCGGACGAAAGGCCCGGTGTGGTTTCGGTTGCGCTGACCGGCGGCGGTATAAAGGCAGTCGTCAGCGGCCTGCCACGCACCCGGCAGGACCGGCACAGCACTGCCGTCGATACGGCAGGACAGCCGCCCGCCCATCATCTCGTGGAGGTGGCCAAGGAAGCTGAACCCGGTCACATCTGTAGCCGCGTGAACATCATAGCTTCGACTTATCTCGGCGGCAGACTTGTTCAGGGTCGTCATGGAGACCACGGCGGCGTCCATGGCGCCGGGGGCAGCTTCGCCCACGCGGTTGGCCGTGCAGATGAGGCCCACCCCCAGCGCCTTGGTGAGGATGAGCTTGTCGCCGGGCTTTCCCGTATCATTGGCAGTGAGGCGGCGGGGGTCCACGAGACCGGTGACGGACAGGCCGTACTTCACGCCAGTGTCGGCGATGGAGTGGCCTCCCGCGAGGATGCCCCCCGCCTCGGCCACTTTTTCTGCGCCGCCGCGTAAGATCTCACCGAGGATGTTCAGATCCATGCTCTCGGGGAAGCAGACGAGGTTCAGTGCAGTCTTCACCTCGCCGCCCATAGCGTAAACGTCGCTGAGAGCGTTTGCCGCCGCGATCTGGCCGAAGGTGTAGGGGTCATCCACCATCGGCGGGAAGAAGTCCACCGTCTGCACCAGCGCGATGTCGTCGGTGATGCGGTAGACGGCCGCATCGTCCCGGCTGTCGTAGCCAACGAGAAGGTCGGGGTCTTTCTCACCCCGGGGCAGCTTTTCCAGAATATGGCTCAGCACTCCCGCGCCGAGCTTGGCGGTACAGCCGCCGCCCGTGCAGAAGACGATTTTGTCCTCTTTTGCCATCAGGCTCTCTCCCCTTCCTCGAAGTGTGTCAAATATCCTGTTACATCGTAATTTTCTTTCAAGATGGCAAGTGTCTGTTCCCCTGCTGCACGGCGGGCTGTGTCGTCAGCCTGGTTGAGGACGGCGTAGAATTTCCGCGTGCCGACGCATTTTCTTCCACCCGCTTCACTTACCAGCAGTTTTGCCAACAGAGCGGGCGTCAGGGACGTCTCGGGCGGCACGGCCAGCAAGGTGCAGGCCGCTTCGAGGCGGAAGCAGACGTCTTGCAGTGGTTTTCCCACTGCCGACAGCCCGGCTGCCGCCAGCACGATGTCGCTTGACCGCAGGAGCACCGGCTCATGAGCGGCCGGAGCCTTGCAGGGATGGCGCTTCGCGCCGTCAGCCTCAAGCAAAACAGTGTCGGCCTCGGCCATCCAGTCGGCCAGATGGGGCGGCATGGTCAGCTTCCCGCCTTCGGCAGGCACCCCCGCCACGGCGTAGGTACCAGCCTGCCAGAGTGCGTCCCGCGCCGCCTCATCGGGGGCGCAGTTCGCGTCCGGACGCTGGATGTGGGTCGTGGTGGAGACGAGCACCCGCTGTCCCTGCGCCGAATAATGGCGGGCCAGCGCATAGAGCAATGTTGTCTTCCCTCCGCCGCCCACCAGAGAAATAACGTGTCCAGTTTCTCCGAGGAATGGCAGAGCCTCGAGGCCGGTCATCAGACCGCACCCTCTGTTTCGGCCACTGCCATTGCGATTTTTTCGGGCGTGATGGGCAGCTCGTAGAAGCGGGTGCCGATGGCGTTGTAGATGGCGTCCGAGATAGCGGGAAGCGGCGTGTTGATGACCACTTCGCCGATGGATTTCGCACCAAACGGGCCGTTGGGCTCATAGCTGTTCTCGAACTCGACCCGGACCTTGCCCACGTCCACACGGGTGGGGATCTTATACTGCATGAGCGAATTCTCCATGGGCCAGCCGCGCTGGTCGTAGGTGACGTTCTCGGTGAGGGTCATGCCGATGCCCTGTAAAATGCCGCCCTCGGCCTGCACCCGGGTGAGGTTCGGGTTGATGGGGGTGCCGCAGTCCACGCAGGCGTCAAATTCCAGCAGCTTTACTTCGCCGGTCTCGGTGTCCACTTCCACCTCAGCCGCGCCCACCATGTAGGGCGGAGGCGACAGGGGCGACATGTGGGTCTCGGTGACTTCCAGCGGGATGTCGTGGCCGAACATGGAAGCCGTGGCAATATCACCCAGCGAGACAGATTTAGACGGGTCAGCCGAGGTAAATACCGTTTTACCGTCAAATTCCACGTCATTTTCGCTGCAATCCAGCAGCTGTGCGCCCAGCTTACAGATCTGGCTCCTCAGCTTCAGCGCGCACTTCTCGACGGCTTTGCCGGTGATGTAGGTGGTGCTGGACGCGTAGGAGCCGGAGTCGTAGGGCGAGGTGTCAGTGTCCGCACCGAAGACCGTGATATTGTCGAGGTCACATTCCATCACCTCGGCAGCAATTTGGGCCAGCGTGGTGTCGCAGCCGGTACCCATATCAGCGGCACCGATGAGCAGGGTGTAGAAGCCCTCGTCGTTGACTTTCAGGGTCGCGCTGCCCACGTCCATGCCCGAGATGCCGGAGCCCTGCATCGCCATGCCCATGCCGACGGCACGGATCTTCCCGTTGCCCATGTCGCGGCGGGGGTACTTTTCGTCCCAGTTTATCATCTCGTGGACCTTTGCAAGGCACCGGTCGAGGGTGCAGCTGGTGTTCACCGCGCCGTAGTAGGCGGGCATGACGTCGCCCTCGTGAACAATGTTCATTTCCCTGATCTTGAAGGGGTCCATATGGAGCTTCGCGGCCAGCTCGTTGACGGCGGATTCCACCGCGAACAGGCCCTGAGTCGCGCCGTAGCCGCGGTATGCGCCCGCCGACATATGGTTGGTATAGACCACATCATAGGTAAAGCGGAAAGCCTCAGCGTTGCTATAGAGCGGGATGGATTTATGTCCCGAAAGTCCCACCGTCGTGGGGCCGTGCTCGCCATAAGCGCCGGTGTTGGAGAGGGTGTAGAGGTCGAGGCCCCGGATGCGGCCATCCTTGTTGGCGCCGAGGCGAAGATGGATCTCCATCTCATGGCGGGGCGTGGAGGCGATCTGACTCTCCTCCCGGGTGAAGATGAGCTTTGAGGGCTTCCTGGTCTTCCAGGTCACGAAGGCCGGGTAGACCTCGCAGACAGCCGTCTGCTTCGCGCCAAAGCCGCCGCCGATGCGGGGCTTCGTCACGCGCACCATGGACTTCGGGATGTGAAGCGCGTTTGCAATGATGCGGCGGGCGTGGAAGACGATTTGAGTCGAGCTCAAGACGTTCAGCCGGCCATAGAGGTCGATGCTGCAATAGGTGCGGAAGGTCTCCATCATGGCCTGCTGGCAGGCTTTGGTATGGTAGACATGGTCGATGACCACATCGCAGTCGGCCAGCACGGCGTCGATGTCGCCGCTGCCGCACTCGTCGTGGGCGCAGAGGTTGCGCTTGTTATCGCCCCCCACAGGGCAGAGGCTCTCCCAGTTGTCTTCCGGATGGACGAGGATGGGGTTATCCTTTGCGGTGTGGTAGTCCAGCACAGGTTCCAGCACCTCATACTCGACCTTTATCATTTTCAGCGCCTTATCGACGCATTTATCATCTTTGCCTGCCACGATGGCCACCACGTCGCCCACAAAGCGTACGTGGCGGTCGATGAGAAGGCGGTCATAGGGGCTGGCCTCGGGGTAAGTCTGGCCGGCCTGGGTGTAGCGGCGGGCATCCTGCGGCACGTCCTCCCAGGTGAAGATGGCCTCAATGCCCGGCACCTTCTTCGCCACAGCAGTATTGATGCTCTTCACGATGGCGTTGGCATGGGGAGAGCGCAGGAGCTTCACGATGAGGCAGTCGGCGGGGACGAGGTCGTCCATATAGACGGGCTGACCCGTCACCAGCTGCATGGCATCCTTCTTGCGGAAGGGTTTGTTGACTGTGTTCATTCTGCCGCCTCCTTTTTCGCCTTTTTCCACGCGAGGAAGTTCTGGATGCCCCGCAGCTGGCCCTCATAACCAGAGCAGCGGCAGAGATTGCCGGAAAGATACTCTTTTATTTCCTCGTCGGTGGGGTACTCCTTTTCCCGGAAGAGGGCGAGGGTGTTCATGATGAAGCCCGGGTTGCAGAAGCCGCACTGCTCTGCACCCTGATCCGCGATGAAAGCCCCGAACTCAGCGGCTTCGTCCTGCAGACCCTCCAGCGTGGTCACTTTATGGCCATCCGCTCGGGCCGCGAGAATGGAGCAAGACAGCACCGGCTTGTCGTCGAGGAAGACCGTGCAGAGGCCGCAGTTGGACGTCTCACAGCCCCTCTTGACACTCGGACAGCCGTGGCTGCGCACGAAGTCGATGAGCAGAGTGTCGGGGGCCACGTCGGCGGTAAGCTTTTTATCGTTCAATGTAAGTGTTATCTGCATGGTGTCCTCCTCAGCCTTCCAGACGACAGACGGCGCGTTTCGTCAGCACGCCGGCCAGATGGCGGCGGTATTCGGCGCCGCCGCGAAGATTGCTTTCGGTCTTGATGTCGGCCTTTACCTCGGCGGCAAAGCGGGCAGCAAATTCCTCGGCGGTCTCCCCCGCCTCAGGCGCTGCGGTGTAGAGCACAGCCTTGCCCGGACGCGCACCGATGGCGGCGCGGATGCTGCCGTCCGCCATTTTTGCGGCAGCGCAGGTCAGCACTGGGAAGTCCGTCTGGCTGTTGCGCACCGACTGGTAGACAAAGCGGGCGTTTTCCTTCGGCACAAGGACACGCACGAGGATGTCCCGGTCGTAGGGGCGCTGGGCGTACTCAGCAAGCGGCACGACGCCGCCCTTATAAAGCTCTACGGAAGCGTTCAGCGCAAGGAACATGGTGAGTACGTCGGAGAAACCGAAGCGGCTGTAAATGCTGCCGCCCACGGTGGCGAGGTTGCGCAGCTGGACGCCCACGATGTGGCGCACCGACTCCCGCACGGCACCGTCCGTATAGGCGGCGAGGCCGGGGTGCAGCTCGAGCTGGCGCAGCGTCACCATCGCTCCGATGGAAAAGCCCTCGTCCGTCTCCTCGATGGTGTCGAGGCCGAGGCCCGACAGGTCGATGGCCGTGCCGACATTGATATTCTCCATCTTGAGCCATATCATGCCGCCGAGGACACGGTTGGGGCGCTTCTGGTTGAGCTGCCAAGCCTCCTCGAGGCTTTCAGCCCGCTTGTATTCCCGAATGGTCATCATATGCAGTATCCTCTCTTTTTCCTGTGACCTTTTTCTTTTATTTTATCACAAAATCCGCTATAATACTACCGTCAGAAAGCATCAATTCGGCAACGAACAGCAACGGAAATTTCGGGAGGTCTGTGGGATGGAGTACACGGAAAACACAGCGGTGGGCTGCGTCATCATGGCGTCGGGGCGGGCGGTGCGGTTCGGCTCCAATAAGCTGCTGGCCGACTTCGGCGGCGCGCCCCTCATCGCCCAGGCGCTGGACGTAACAGAGACGCCCGCCCTCGCGGCCCGGGTGGTGGTGACCCGCTCACCGGAAGTGGCTGAACTCGCTTGTAAGGCGGGCGTGAAAACCATCCTTCACAGCCTGCCGGGCCGGAACGACACGGTGCGCCTCGGCCTCGAAACGCTGCTTTCGGAGCTGCCCGGCCTTGCGGGATGCATCTTCCTGCCCGGGGATCAGCCGCTCTTGCGGAAAGAAAGTCTCGAGGCGATGGTGCGCGGTTTCTCAGCGCTGGACGAAAAAGAACGGGCCATTCTCCGGCTGGGCTTTCGTGCCGAGGACGGCACGGAGCGGCTGGGAAGTCCCGTTCTGTTCGGAAGCAGTTATTTCGGCGCTCTGTGTTCCCTGCCCGAGGGCAAGGGCGGCGGCGTGGTCATCCGCCAGCATCCGGAGTCTGTGCGGGCGGTATATGCGGCACGGCAGGAAGAGCTGGAAGATGCAGATACCGTAGAAGAGCTGGAGCGACTGCGAAGACTTTTGTAAATACTTTACCACAAAAAAGCCGCCCCGGCAGCAGCTGCAAACTGCATGCCGGGGCGGCGTATTACAATGACTGGAGTACCCTTGCTCAGACTTCCGTGTTGAAGTAGCGCTTCAGCAGGCCCTCGAAGCCGCGGCCATGACGGGCCTCATCCTTTGCCATCTCGTGAACGGTGTCGTGGATAGCGTCGAGGTTCAGAGCCTTAGCCTTCTTGGCCAGATCCATCTTGCCGGCGCAGGCGCCGCACTCGGCCTCTGCACGCATCATCAGGTTCTTCTTGGTGCTGTCGGTGACGACCTCGCCCAGCAGCTCGGCGAAACGGGAAGCATGGTCTGCCTCCTCGTAGGCATAGCGCTTGTAAGCCTCGGCGATCTCGGGGTAGCCCTCACGCTCGGCCACGCGGGCCATTGCCAGGTACATACCGACCTCGCTGCACTCGCCCTCGAAGTTGGCGCGCAGACCATCGACGATCTCCTGAGGAACGCCCTCAGCCTTGCCGATGCCCACAACGTGCTCGGTGACGTAGGTGTTGCCGGTCTTCTCGACGAATGCGGAAGCGGGAGCCTTGCAGACTGGGCACTGCTCGGGGATGGTGCCTTCAGCGATGTAACCACAGACGGTGCAAACATACTTCTTCATAAGATTTATCCTCCATTTGGTTTGTTCTTTTTTAGGGGTCTGCTCTGGTACAGCAGACCTTGTTTGTGACTCTATTATAGCGAATAATTCCTAGTTAGTCAAGGCTTATTTTAAGAATTATTCTCATTTATTTTGAAGTCTCGCACATTGCCCAAAGAACATTTCAAAAAGCTGTCACTTCTGCCGAAGAAGGGGCTTTCCTGTCGAGGTCAGACCTGCAGATTGCCGCTGGAAGGAGCGTCGGCACCATCGGCAGAGTCGAATTCGTAATCGTTGCCGGGGAGGATGGCGTTGAGCAGGATGCCCACGATAGCAGCGATGGCCAGACCGGACAGGTTGATGGACACACCGGCGACCGCGAAGGTCAGGCCGCCCACCGAGTTGAAGCCCAGAGCAGACACCAGAATGACAGCGGCGATGATGAGGTTGCGGCTGTTGGTGAAGTCCACCCGGTTCTCGACCACGTTGCGGACACCGATGGCGGAGATCATGCCGTAGAGCACGAAGCTGATACCGCCGATAATGCCGGTGGGGATGGTGTTGATGACGGCCTCAAACTTGGGGCTGAAGCTCAGGATGATGGCCAGCACAGCGGCGATGCGGATGACGAGGGGGTCGTAAATTTTGCTCAGAGCGAGAACACCGGTGTTCTCACCGTAGGTGGTGTTGGCCGGGCCGCCCAGCAGGCCGGCCAGCGTGGTGGCGAGGCCGTCGCCCATCAGGGTGCGGTTCAGGCCGGGGTCGTTGATGTAGTTGTGGCCGACAGTGGCGCTGATGGCGGCGATGTCACCGACGTGCTCCATCATGGTAGCCAGAGCGATGGGGATGATGGTGAACAGGGCGCTGATGAACTCGGGGCTGCCGTCGATGGCAAAGAGGCCCATGGCTTCCTTGTGGAGAGGGATGCCGAACCATGCGGCGGAGGCAATGCGCTCAAAGTCCACGGCACCGGTCACAAGGGCGACTGCGTAGGAGACGAGAACGCCAATCAGGATGGGCAGGATCTTGACCATACCCTTGCCCCAGATGTTGCAGACGATGACCGTACCCAGAGCCACAAAGGCCAGCAGCCAGTTTGCCTGACAGTTGCTGATGGCCGAGGGGGCGAGGATGAGGCCGATGGCGATGATGATGGGGCCTGTGACCACCGGCGGGAAGAAGCGCATGATGCGCCGGATGCCGAAGGTGGAGATGAGCAGGCTGACGGCCAGATAGAGCAGACCCGAGAAGGCCACGCCTGCGCAGGCGTAGGGCAGCATCTGGGTGTTGGCGATGGTCAGATTGCCGTCGGCGTCAGCCAGCATGGGGGCCACGATGGAGAAACCGCCCAGGTAGGCAAAGGACGAGCCGAGGAAGGCCGGGACCTTGCCCTTGGTGATAAAGTGGAACAGCAGCGTACCCAGACCTGCGCAGAGCAGGGTGGTCGAAACGCTCAGACCGGTGAGCAGGGGGACCAGCACGGTGGCACCAAACATGGCGAACATGTGCTGGACGCCCAGGATCAGCATCCGTCCGGCACCCAGCTGGCGGGCGTCGTAAATGCCCTTGGAGTAATCAATATTCTGACTCATTATTTCCTCCTTCTATCTGCGGCCCAAAAAAAGAGGCACTACCGCGGGAAAGCGGCAATGCCTCAAAAATCGGGACCAAATCGGAAACGGAAAATACAGCCGATGCGTGCAAAAGACGATTTCTTTTTCAGCATCTCGCTCTCCCCTTTCCTTTCATTCTTCGGCATAGTATAGCATAAAAGAAGGGCGCTGACAACCTTTTTCCTGTATTTTGCGGCGATTTTCTGTCGGCGGAGGCCGTACAGCCTTGAAATATGCCGCATTCCGCACTATAATATAACCTATTGCCGCAGTTGGTCACTGGGCCGGCGGCATCCGAAACGACAGCTGTTGTACCACTTATTATAGAAGGACACTTATGATATATCTGGATTATTCGGCCAACACCCCCGCAGACTCCCGGGTGCTGGAGCGTTTTTGTGAGGTAGAGCGCAGCTGCCCCGGCAACGCGAACTCCCGCCATCAGGCAGGCCGGGACGCAAAACTGGTCATTGACCACGCCACCCAGACCATCGCGGGGCTGCTGAGCGCACAGCCCGCCGAGGTCATCTATACCTCGGGAGCCAGCGAGGCCAACAACTTTGCTCTCAAGGGGCTGGCAAAACTCTCCCGCCATCTGGGCAAGCACATCATCTCCACCCCGCTGGAACACTCGTCCGTCAGCGGCACTCTGACCGCTCTGCAGGAGCAGGGCTATGAAATCGACCTCGTGGACATCAGGCGGGACGGCACCATCGACCTCGAGCACCTGAAAGAGCTTCTCCGCCCCGACACCATCGCTGTGGCGGTAACACTGGTGGACAGTGAGCTGGGCGTCGTGCAGCCGGTAAAAGAAATTTCGGAAATTTTGCAGGCTTGGCCCAACTGCCATCTGCACGTAGATGCCACCCAGGCCGTGGGCAAGATCCCCGTCTCCTTCGAGGGCGTGGACACCATGAGCCTGACAGCCCACAAGTTCTACGGCCTGAACGGCATCGGCCTGCTGCTCAAGCGGCGGCGGCTGGCGCTTGAGCCTCTCATCCACGGCGGCGAAAGCACCACCATCTACCGCAGCGGTACGCCTACGGTGGCTCTGGCGGCTTCCCTCGAGACGGCTCTGAACTCTGCGGTAAATGAACTGCCAGAGCGTTCTGCCCGGGTGAAAGAGGCAAACCTGTATCTCCGCACTGCTCTGAGCAAGTACCCAAAAGTCCGCATCAACAGCCCGGAGAGTGCCATCCCCCACATCCTGAACCTGAGCGTTGAGAACGTCAAAGGCACCGTGTTCCAGCGGGAGCTGGACGCGGAGGGCGTCTGTGTCTCGGTCAAGTCGGCCTGCTCGTCGGACGGCCTGCCCTCCCGGGCGGTGTTCGCCGTCAGCCGCGACCGGAAGAATGCCCTCTCCTCGTGGCGCATCAGTCTGAGCCACCTGACCACGCAGGAGGAGCTGGACGGCTTTCTCCGCGCCTTTGACGCCTGCTACACCCGGCTGACCCAGCTGTGAGAAAAAAAGAAAGGACAGAGCCATGAAACGCGAAATGGAACCTTACCAGCTCATTGAGCGGAGCATCATCAAAAAATACCGCAAGGAGCTGTGGACCCCCTTCATCGTAGCGGTCAAGCGCTACGAGCTCATCAAGGCCGGCGACAAGATCGCCGTCTGCATCTCGGGCGGCAAAGACTCGATGCTGATGGCAAAGCTGATGCAGGAGCTTCAGCGCCACAGCGATGTGCCGTTCGAGCTGGTCTTCTTGGTGATGGACCCCGGCTACAACGAGATAAACCGCCAGAAGATCGAGTCTAACGCCGAGCTGCTCCACATCCCTGTGACCATCTTCGAGAGCAACATCTTCTCTGTGGCCAACAACACCGACAAGAACCCCTGCTATCTCTGCGCCCGGATGCGCCGCGGCCACCTCTACAGCAAGGCCAAGGAGCTGGGCTGTAACAAAATCGCACTGGGCCACCACTTCAACGACGTCATCGAGACGACCGTTATGAGTATGTTCTACGGCTCCCAGCTGCAGGCCATGCCGCCCATGCTCCACAGCACCAGCTTCCCCGGCATGACCCTCATCCGCCCGATGTATTGCATCCGCGAGGAAGATATTCTGGCGTGGAAGCGCTACAATGAGCTGGAATTCATTCAGTGCGCCTGCCGCTTTACCGAAAACTGCACCATGTGCGACAACGGCGGCGGTGGCTCCAAGCGACAGGAGACGAAAATTCTGCTCCGCCGTCTCAAGCGGGACAACCCCAACATCGAGAACAGCATCTTCCGCAGCATCCACGCAGTGGCTCTGGACACCATGCCCGGCTACAAATCTGAGGGTGTGGAGCACAGCTTCCTCGAGCGGTTCCATGCGCAGGAAGAAGCATTCAACGAAGAGTAATAAAATACCCCCTTGGATGGAGCGGATACCGGTCGGCAGTATCGTTTCCTTCCCGTTTTATCGCAAGTCAAGAAAATAACGCAGCCTGATAACAGCATATCTGCGATATGCAATTCAACGCTGTTGCTGTTGCATTAAAAAGTTGAATTGCTATAATACGCAAAAAAGCCCCGGTAAATGCATTTCTGCACTTACCGGGGCTTTTCCATGCCACCGGCGGGGCTTGAACCCGCACTCTGTCTCCAGAAAGGGATTTTAAGTCCCTCGTGTCTGCCAATTTCACCACAGTGGCTTCTGAATGAGCTACTGCTCACGATCCTGCAAGCAGCAGCTCATATAATACAATAGAAATGCTGTTTTGTCAAGTTTACACTTTGCCGCCGTGCAGCTCTGCGTACATCTTGGAACGGCACTCAGCCACAGCAGGGGTCATATTGACGTAGTGCTTGTGAGGCATCTCGATGCGCAGCTCGCTCTCCCAGGTCTCCTCGGTGAGCTGCTTGGCGATATAGGCCTTTTTTTCCGCAATGGAGGGCAGCTCGATGGCCAGCTCACCGTTCAGGATATGCGGCACCAGCAGCTGCTTGACGCGAGTGGGAACGATGGTGACGGTGCGCTCGATGGCATCGGAGTCGAGGTTGACCATCGTGACCGGCTTGCCTGCCTCGATGACTTCGCCGTCCATGGCGATGAGGTCGCACTGCGCCTGGCCGTTCTCATCGTAGAGACGCCACGGCATCTTCTTGCCGGGGATGATGGCCTTGCTGGCGGAGTCGGAGCACTTCATCTTGGGCTGATAGCTGCCGTCGGGACACTTGACCGCCACCAGCTTGTACACGCCGCCGAACACAGGGTCCGAGGCCGAGGTGATGAGGTTCTCGCCCACGCCGTAGGAGTCGAAGTGTGCGTGCTCGTACAGCTCCATGTTGGCGATCTTCTTCTCGTCCAGACCGTTGGAGGCCACCAGCTTGATGTAGGACTTCCCTGCTGCATCCAGTGCCTTGCGCAGGCGCTTGGAGCCTCGGGCCAGGTCACCGGAGTCGATGCGGGCGCTCTTGACGCGGCGGTTGGGGTTATCAGGATATTTCTCAATGAGGTAGTCGTCCAGCTTGATGAGGTTGGGCAGACCGCTCTCCATGATGTTGTAGGTATCCAGCAGCAGGCTGACGGAATCCGGGTAGGTATCGGCGAATGCCTTGAAGGCATCGAACTCGGTCGGGAAGAACTCGATAAAGCTGTGGGCCACAGTACCCACAGCCTTGACCTCAGAGCCGTACTTCATCTCGGCCAGACAGTTGGCCGTGCCGATGCAGCCGCCCAGAACGGCAGCATAAGCGCCGTCGTTGCCTGCGCTCTCGCCCTGTGCGCGGCGGGTACCGAACTCCATGACGCTGCGGGGGGTGTGAGTGTTGAGTCCGGTGATGCGGGTGGCCTTGGTGGCGATGAGGCTGTGGAAGTTCATGGTCTGGAGCAGGTAGGTCTCGATGAGGATAGCGCCCACGAGGTCGCACTCGATGCGCACCATCTGCACATGGGGGTAGCAGACCGTGCCTTCGGGCAGAGCGTACATATCGCCCTTCCAGCGGTACGTGCGCAGATACTCGCAGAACTCCTCACTCATACCCTTGGTGCGCAGCCAGTGGACATCCTGCTCATTGAAGTGGTAGTTCAGCAGGAAACGGGTCAGCTTGCGCTGGCCAGCGCTGATGGAGTAACCCTGGTTATCCGGGTTCTTGCGGAAGAACATATCAAACACAAGGGTCGTATTCTTAAAGCCGTTCAGAAACAGGCAGTTGGCCATAGTGAATTCGTAAAAATCAACGACCATTGCCGGATTGTCGTAGTCCTCATCCGGGATATACGGCACAACTTTGATCTCGCTCATGAAAAGTTTCCTCTCTTTTCCGCGCACCCCTGCGGCGGGTGCAGCCAAACAAACTCTGCGCTGCCGCGCGTTTTGTCCTGTCATGACAGGATGTTTGTACCACTATAGCATCTTTGGCGGGCAGACGCAAGAGGTTTTGGCAAAAAATGACGACAGAAAGAAAAAATGTTTTTTACGAAATCTTTACCAGCACCTCCGGCAGTGCTCTTCTGTCCTCGGATAAATCACGGGCATCGATGCCGCCCGGATATGCAAAAACACCCGCAGCGCCTTTTCGTGCTGCGGGTGTTTTGATATTTCAGATTCAGCCGTTCATGATGCTGGGGGTAGCATTCTTCAGCACGACGTCGTGGCTGCCGCCCTCAACGATGGAGGTGGAGGAAACAACGGTCAGCTTGGCCTTCTGCTGCAGCTCAGGGATGGACAGAGCGCCGCAGTTGCACATGGTGCTCTTGACCTTGTACAGGGTGGTCTGGACGCCGTCGGCCAGAGGACCGGCGTAAGGAACATAGCTGTCCACACCTTCCTCGAAGCTCAGCTTGGTGGAGCCGCCGAGGTCGTAGCGCTGCCAGTTGCGGGCGCGGTTGGAGCCTTCGCCCCAATACTCCTTCATATACTGGCCATTGATACGCACCTTGTTCGTGGGGCTCTCGTCGAAGCGGGCGAAATAGCGGCCCAGCATGACGAAGTCAGCGCCCATGGCCAGTGCAAGGGTGATGTGGTAATCGTGAACAATGCCGCCGTCAGAGCAGATAGGCACATAGATGCCGGTCTCCTTGAAGTACTCGTCACGGGCCTTGGCGACCTCGATGACGGCAGTAGCCTGACCACGGCCAATGCCCTTGGTCTCGCGGGTGATGCAGATAGAGCCGCCGCCGATGCCGATCTTCACGAAGTCTGCACCAGCCTTTGCGAGGAAGCGGAAGCCCTCGGCATCCACGACGTTACCGGCGCCCACCTTCACGGTGTCGCCGTAGTGCTCACGGATCCAGCCGATGGTGCGGCTCTGCCACTCGGAGTAGCCCTCAGAGGAGTCGATGCAGAGGACATCCACACCGGCCTCCACCAGAGCAGGCACGCGCTGGGCGTAGTCGCGGGTGTTGATACCGGCACCGACGACGTAGCTCTTGTTCTTGTCCAGCAGCTCGTTGGCATTCTTCTTGTGGGAATCGTAGTCCTTGCGGAAGACGATATACTTCAGGTTGCCCTCGGCATCCACCAGAGGCAGGGTGTTGATCTTGTTGTCCCAGATGATGTTGTTGCAGTCATGCAGGGAGGTGTTCTCCGGGGCAGTGACCAGCTTCTCGATGGGGGTCATGAAGGTGGTAACAGGAGCGTCATCGGGGGTGTGGTTGACGCGGTAATCGCGGGAGGCCACGATGCCCAGCAGCTTGCCGTTAGGAGTGCCGTCGGCGGTGATGGCGATGGTGGAGTGGCCGGTGCGGGCTTTCAGCTCCAGCACATCGTGCAGGGTGGCAGTGGGGGCCAGGTTGGAGTCGGAAACGACGTAACCGGCCTTGAAGCTCTTGACGCGGCGGACCATAGCGGCCTCGTTCTCGATGCTCTGGGAGCCGTAGATGAAGGAGACGCCGCCCTGACGGGCCAGCGCGATGGCCAGCTTATCGCCGGAGACAGACTGCATGATGGCGCTGATCATGGGGATATTCATTTCCAGCGGGCAGTTCTCCTCGCCCTTGCGGTACTTGACCAGCGGGGTCTTGAGGCTGACAGCTGTGGGGACATTCTCAGCAGAAGAGTAGCCCGGCACCAGCAGGTACTCGCCAAAGGTACGAGAGGGTTCTTCGTAAAAATAAGCCATATTCAAACTCCTTTTCTCTTAACGCATCCGCAACGGATCATATCAAACAACATCAAAACAATTTCATGTTTTCGACTTAGGAATTGATTGTATATACTTTACCACAAACCCACGCGGAATACAAACCCCTGCCCCGCCAAACTTTATAAATGTCCTTTGCAGAAAAACAGGCAAATTGACCTAAGGTCATACTTTCCCTCGCTGTGGGCCGATTTCTCCGGATTTTTGGACGCAAAAAAGCCCGTCCGAAACCAGACGGGCTCTTTTGCACACGAAGCGGAATATCGCCTGTGCGGTGTCGGCCGACAGCTGTGAAGGAGAACAGCCGGAGGAGGATGGCGGACACCCGATATTCCAAAAAACAAGAAGAAAAAGATTTCATGATCCAGAAGGGTCTTGCCCTTTCTGTAACCATATTGTAACTCTTTTGAAGGACTTTTGCAATAGTTTTTTGTAATTTCTTTGTAATTATTTTTGTAAAGATTCTGTGACAGAGCTTCCGAATTCCAGATAACACTCAAAAGCCGCGTGCTCTTCCCTCCGGCCCAGCACATACCAGCCGTTTCCTGAGGGGGCATAGAACACCTGCACGGTCTGGCCCATCGGCACTTCACGGTGGTACTTGATGGAAGCGAAGGACAGCGGCGCAGCCTCCACGACCTCCTGCGGCAGAGCGTCGCAGGCGATGTCCAGATAGAGGGAGTTGTTGATATGGCCGTTGAGGTCACACATGGAGTAGCTGGCGCGGCGCTCCCCTGCCGCCGTCAGCGGCTGGCTCTTGTGGACGATCTGGGGCAGTTCCTCGGGCAGGTCGTCGTTCTGGAAGTCCGGCATCGTCCAGCCGGGGGTGCGCAGGATGCGCCCTGCCTCAGTGTCCACGATCATCCAGCGGCAGTCCACGAGGGCCAGCTTCTCCCCTGTTTCGCTGGTGATGGTAGTCAGCCGTTTCATCGTGCCTTTCTTGAACGCCTCGCAGGCCGTGGTCAGGTTGATCTTCTCCGCACGGCCGGGCATCCGCCAGACCCTGAGGGCCTGCTTGCCCACGAGGAATGCGCTGTGGCGCTCCCTGAAAAAGGCGTGGTCCATGCCGTAAGCCCGGGCGTGGTCTGCCGACACCTGCTCCACATACCGGAACAGAGCGCTGGGCTTCAGGCAGCGGCGGAAGTCGCTGTCGCCGTCCAGCACGGTCATCTGCTCCGTATAGCTTCTGTATTCGCTCATATTCTTTCCCTTTCCTTATAAAAAGGGGCTGTACGCCTCCGCACAGCCCCCTCAGGTTCAATACATATTGCGCGTTTTCCTGCGCACCTTGCGCCAGATATTGAAGCAGGCCAGAGCCAGCATCGCCGCCAGCAGCATCAGGAACAGATACCCGCTGCCGCCCTCGTCGTAGCTCTTCATCTCGCTCCACTTCACGTCCAGCTCGCTGTTGACCTCATCGCTCAGGGCAGTGAACACCTCTTCTTTGGCCGCAATGTCCTCGGAGGGGTATGCGATCTCGCTGTACTTGAGGTCTTCATCCAGAATATCCCACACACAGTGCATAGGGGTGGTGTAGCCGATATACTCGATATTGGCCTTTCCGACGTCCGGTTCACACATGAAGTTGATGAACATCTCTGCAGCTTCCTCGTGCTCACTGGTGGCGGGGATGGCCATGCTGTCCACCGACAGCACCGTTCCCTCCTCAGGGAACACCCAGGCCAGGTCGGGGTTGTCGTCGATCATGGTGATGGCGTCGCCGGAGTAGTAGACGCCGACGGCCGCCTCGCCGCCGATCATCTTATCGAAGATCTCGTCCATGACATAGGCTTGCACCAGAGGCTTCTGGGCTTTCAGCTCGTCCACCACAGCATCCACATCCTCCGTGGTCTGGGGGTTGACGCTGTTGCCGCTCTTGAATGCACCGATGGCGTAGGCGTCGCGGCTGTTGTTGAACATCAGGATATTGCCTGCATACTTCTCGTCCCACAGGTCTGCCCAGCTGGTGGGGGCCTCGTCTACCATCTTTGTATTGTAGATGATGCCAGTGGTGCAGAGGGTGTAAGGCACGGTGTAGGCATTCTCGGGGTCATAGTCTCCGTTGCGGTACTCCTCGTCGATGTTCTGGAAGTTCGGGATGTTGCTGTAGTCCAGCGGCATCAGCATCCCTTCGCTTATCATCTTGGCGACCATGTAGTCCGACGGGATGATGACATCGTAGTTGGCCGCGCCGGACTTCAGCTTGGCGTAGAGGGACTCGTTGGAGTCGAAGGTGGTATAGTTGACCTTGATGCCGGTCAGCTTTTCAAAGGCCGCCACCACGTCCACGCTGTCGTCAGAACCGTTGGAGATATACTCGCCCCAGTTGTAGACGTTCAGGGTGACATTCTGGCCCTTGAAGCGGGTCCAGTCGTAGTCATCCGAGACGGAAATGTCCTCTGTGACCTCGATCTGTCCCGCGGCCAAAGCCGACAGCGGCATGGTCAGCGCCAGCACAGCCGTCAGCAGAAGAATGACGAAACGCTTCATTTGACATCTCCCCCTCTCAGTGCGCGCTGGTCGCGGCGGTAACCGCGGCTCTCCATGGCGTTGGAGATGAGGATGATGCTCAGAATGACCACGAACATGATGGTGGACAGCGCGTAGATCTCCGGACTGACCTTCTTGCGGGTCATGGAGTAGATGGCGATGGGCAGTGTCTCCACCGTACCGCAGTTGAAGTAGGAGATCATGAAGTCGTCGATGGAGTAGGTCAGGCTGATAAGGAAGCCCGACAGGATGGCCGGGCTGATTTCGGGCAGGATGACCTTGAAAAATGCTTGCCGGGGGTCACAGCCGAGGTCCAGCGCCGCCTCAAACAGCTTGATGTCCAGCTGTTTGAGCTTGGGTGTGACATTGAAGATGACATACGGCACGTTGAACGCGATATGGGCGATGAGCAGCGTGGGAAAGCCCATGATGTTGTCGGGCAGGAAGTCCAGCTCAGACGCAAAGCGCTGGTATGCCACAAAGAGCATCATCAGGGAGATACCGGTGATGATCTCGGGGTTGACCGTGGTGATATAGGTGATATTCGTCACCAGCAGGCGGCTCTTGCGCCCCATGGAAGCGATGCCCAGAGACGCCGCAGTCCCCAGCACGGTGGCGATGACCGCCGAGAACAGTGCCAGATACAGCGACACCCACAGCGCGTGCAGGATGGACTCGTTGTGGAGCAGGCTGGTGTACCACTTAAAGGTAAAGCCGGTAAAGAGGGCGTAGCCCTTGCTCTGGTTGAAGCTGAACACGACCATGTACGCGATGGGCAGGTACATGAAGCAGAAGAACAGGATGACGTAGGCGCGCTGCATCAGACGCAGATGTTTCGTTTTCATCAGGACACACCCTCCATCTCATCCTCGTCGAAGCTGGACGTAAAGCTCATGCAGAGCAGCACGATGACCATCAGCACGAGGCTCATGGCAGAGCCGACATTGAGGTTGTAGCTGTTGCCGAGGAACTGCATCTCGATCAAATCGCCGATGAGCAGGTTGGAACCGCCGCCCAGCATACGGCTGATGACAAAGGTGGACACCGCCGGGACGAACACCATCGTGATGCCGGTGCTGATGCCGGGGATGCTCATGGGGATGAGCACCCGGAACAGAGTCTTGGTGGTGGAAGCGCCCAGGTCCTGCGCCGCCTCCACGATGCTCTGGTCGATTTTGGTCATGCTGGTGTAGAGGGGCAGGATCATATACGGCACATAGTTGTACACCATGCCCAGCACCACAGCGCCGGAGGTATTCAGCATGTTGTAGGGTCCGAGGCCGAAGACGCCCAAAACGGCATTCACAGGGCCGTTGATGCTCAGCAGACCCATCCATGCGTAGGTACGGAGCAGAAAGTTCATCCACATGGGCAGCATCACCAGCATCAGCATGATGTGCTGCTTGTTGACGCGCAGCCGGGAGAGGAAATAGCCCACCGGGAACGCGATGATGAGGCAGACGACGGTGGAGATGAGGGCCAGCAGCAGGCTGCGGGCGAACACCGAGCCATAGCCGCTGACGGTCACCAGATTGTCCAGCGTAAAGCTGCCGGTGGAGTCGGTGAGGGCGTAATACACCACGATGAACAACGGCACCACCGTGAACAGCACCATCCATACAAAGTACGGATAGGCCAGTTTCTTATCGTAAATCTTCATGCGGCCTCACCCCTCCGAACGCGACATGATATGGATCTCGTTGGGGCCGATGCGCATACCGATGGTCTCACCGGGCGTGCAGGCGCGGGTGGAATGGATGAGCCACTCGCGGCCCTCGCACTCCACATGCATCTCGAAGTGGACGCCCTTGAAGATGACGTCATTGACGACGCCCACCAGCTGGCCTTCCACCGGAGAGACCACTTCAATATCTTCGGGGCGGACGACCACCTGTACGCTCTCCTCCCGGGCAAAGCCGCGGTCCACACAGGGGAACTCGACGCCCGAGAAGGAGACGAGGAAATCACGGTGCATCACGCCGTCCACGATGTTGGAGTCGCCGATGAAGTCGGCAACAAAGGCGTTCTTTGGCTCGTTGTAGATGTCCTCGGGGGTGCCGATCTGCTGCACCTTGCCGCCGTTCATGACGACGACGGTGTCGGACATGGTCAGGGCCTCTTCCTGATCGTGGGTGACGTAGATGAAGGTGATGTTCATCTCGCGCTGCAGGCGCTTGAGTTCCAGCTGCATCTCCTTGCGCAGCTTGAGGTCCAGGGCGCCCAGAGGCTCGTCGAGAAGCAGGATCTCCGGCTCATTGACCAGGCTGCGGGCGATGGCCACGCGCTGCTGCTGGCCGCCGGACATCTGGCCGATGCTGCGGCGCTCGAAACCCTTCAGGCCCACAACTTCCAGCATATCCCGCACCTTGCGGCGGATGGTCTCTTCGTCCATCTTCTTGAGGCGGAGGCCGAAGGCCACATTCTCAAAGACGTTCAGGTGGGGGAACAGCGCGTATTTCTGGAACACGGTGTTCACCGGACGCTTGTAGGGCGGTACGCCTGTGATGTCCTCTCCTTTCAGCAGCACTTTGCCGGACGTCGGTTCCAGAAAGCCCGCGATGAGGCGGAGGGTGGTGGTTTTGCCGCAGCCGGAGGATCCCAGCAGCGTCACAAACTCTTTGTCATGGATGTCGAGGTTCAGCCCATCCAGGATGCGCTGACCATCAAATTCCACTACGATGTCTCGCAGCGAAACGATCACCGAGTTGTTCATTTCTTTCCTATATCCTCCTTGTAACTCAGATACGAAAAAAGACAGGGGTTTACTCCCCCATCCTTCTATCGCATTAGGGTGACTTTGAGTCTGCTCCCGCAACCATCCCACACCGTCTGAACGGCCTTTTTCGTGTCATACCGCGTCGTTCTCCCTTGCAATCCGTCAGGATTGCTGCGGGAGCCCTCCTTGTCTGACGCAAAAACGCCTCGCCCATCCAATATGTGCTGGCTGTGGGAGCAGACTCATCCCCGCACAACATCCATGACGACCGTAACATTGCGCAGTTATTCTGCCCTGTCTTGTCTATCTTAAACAATCTTTGTCAAAATGTCAATCACTCTGCTGATGTTTGCCGAAACTTTGACTCCGAGGGGGCTTTTCCCACCCGGGTTTTACATCAATTTTGCATATAGCGTTTCCTTATACAGCATAAAAGCACCTACAGTGCAGAACTGCGGGTGCTTTTGGGATAAATTCTCAGATGTCGGCTTTCAGCTGCCGGGCCGTCAGGCAGAGGGCCTGCACGGTCTGGCCGTCCACGGTGTAGACAGAGCTGTCGCCCGACACCATCATATAATAGCCGTCGGTGCCGATGGCATACGTCAGGGTGACAGTGCCGTCTGCCGTCGTCACCTCTGCTGTCACCAGCGGGGCGTCAAAGCCGCAGGAGGAAAGGTCGGCGGCAGTGTTCTGCCCGGTGACATAGCTGGCCAGTGCGGCCAGCAGAGCGTCCGTCTCGTCGGTGTCCAACGCAGCATTCGGTTCATCTGTGAGCTGCCAGACGGTCTGGTAGGTGGTGCTGTCGGCCTCCGTGGGCTGGGATACGGATTGCAGCTTGATCGTCTCGCCGCTTTGGAGGGTGTAGCTCACAGCCTCGATGTCCGAGACTGTGATACCCGCCGGACTGAACGCCCCAAATAGCTCCGCCTTTGTCTGCTCCATGCAGCGGAACCTGGCCGCGTCCACGGTATAGACAGCGTCGCCGCCCTCCCGCCGGACGTACACATCCCCGGTGACGGGGTTCTCCGCTCCCACGGTAAGGGTGGTACTCTCCCCCGCCGCCGAAACATTTACAACAAGCCGGGGCGCGTCGAAGCCGTAGTCCTCGCCGGGCTGCGCCTCGAGCTGGCGCCTGGCCTTCATGCCTGCCAGCGCGGTCCGGATGGTGTTGCAGGCCGAATCATCCAGATGGTAGGCCGGGTCCTCGGTCAGCGTCCAGCCGTCGTCAGAGGGCCGGAGCGTCAGCGTCTCACCGCCATACTGGATGGAGACGCTTTCCAGCGTGGCGGTGGTCACATCCAGCAGCGGGATGCTGCCGTCCTCGGCCTCACTGGCGGCCTGTTCGGCTTTCTGGTTCGCGTGGGTCAGCAGGGCCAGCGCCGCCCCGGAGGCAAGGACGAACACCAGCAAAACGATGAGGGTACGCTGTTTTGCTTTCATGGCGTGCCTCCTTACTTGCGGCGTCGCAGCAGCACCACCACTGCGCCCACGGCCAGCACAGCCGCCGGGAGGATGAGGACGAACACCAGACCCAGCACAGCGGCGGTGTGGCCCGAGATGGTGATGGGCGCAGCTTCCAGCGCCTTGGACTCCACGAGGGTGGTCCCCTCCTGCCCGGCCAGAGAGGCTGCGCAGCCCTGCAGGAAGGTCACGTTGCCGGGAACAGTCTGGTAGACGGCCTCGTTGTCCATGTTGCCGCAGTTGACCCAGATGACCTCTGCGCCGGTGCTGTTATTGGAAGCATAGGCTGCCAGTGCAAAGGGGCCGTCGGGGTCGCCGTCTTCCTGCTCGGCGGTGGTCATCTCATAGCCCGCCGCCTTGCTATAGGAGCTCTCGGTACTGACCAGCAGAGCTTCCGAGGCGATGCCTTCCGTTTCAGTGATGGTGATGCCCTGCGCCATCTGCAGCAGGACGCGGCGGCTGGTGTCGATGCCGTCCAGCGTGCCGCTCTCGGTGTCGGTGGCGTAATCCGGCAGCAGATAGTAGGGGTAACCATTCAGGTAATGGCCGCTGTCCCCTTCCACCACAAGGCCGGTCGTGCGGGTCAGTCCAAACTCGGCCATCAGGGCGTCAAGATTCGGGGTGGAGTAATAGCTGTCGGTGGTGAGCATCAGATGTCCGCCATTTTTCAGGTAGGCGCGCAGGGCCGACATTTCATCCACGAGGCCGCCCGTCGATGCAAAGTCCTGCTGCGGGTCATTGATGATGAGCAGGTCGCAGTCGTCCGGGATGGTGTCCGTCAGCAGGTCGAGGGGGCTGACGGAGAGGTTCTGGCCTTCCAGCGCATCGGTCAGGGTGTCGGTGAGACGCTGTTCGCCGTGGTTCGTCGTGTAGTAGGCGTGGAGCTCTTCGCCGCTGGTGATGCGATAGATGGCAGCGGTGAGCTTATTTTCGCCGCCAAAGGTCACACTGTAGCTGCCGGTGGTGTAGTAGTCGGAGTAGTCATAATCGTAGAGGTCGGACGCCGCCAGCACGGCGCTCTTCTCCCCCGAGACGAGGATGAGACTGCCGTTCTCAGCCGACTGCACACCGTACTGGGCGGCGAAGGTCGGGTAGACGGCGGGGTCTTTCGTCTCCCATTTGATGTGGCCGCTCTCGGAGGCGTAGCGGTCCAGCAGCTTTGTGATGATGGCGTCCTCGCTGCCCGTCTCGGCCAGATAGTAGATGGTGACATCCTGCGTCAGGGCGTGGGCGATGTCCTTGGAGCTGTCACTGAGGGTGTAGAGTCCGGCCTCCGAGAGGTCGAACTCGGTGTACTTCGTCGGAATGGCCCGGACGATGAGGTTGAGCAGGACGGCCAGCACGACCACCAGCACCGTGACCGCCGAGGCATAGATGCCGCTGCGCATCCGCAGACGCTCCAGCGAGCCTGCGCTCTTTTTCTCAAATTTCTTCATAGTCTTCCCCCTCTCAGTTCCAGCGGCGCTTCTCGATGCCCTGCGCCGTAAAGAAGAGGAAGAGCACCGTCACCGTCAGATAATAAACCAGCGTCGGGATGGAAAAGCTGTTGTTGACGAACTCCTCAAAGGGCGCAAACAGGCAGAGGGCGCTCAAGACAGCACTGAACGCTTCGGTGAGCCATGCGCTGCGCAGCAGGAACAGGGCGCTCAGCCCGGCACAGAGGGCCGCAAAGCAGAAGCAACCCAGCGTGAAGCTCCGGGTGCGCAGGCCCACCGCAAGGGAGGCTCCCGCCGACAGAGCCGTAAAGACCACCAGTGCCACGGCGCTCCCGGCGTTGAACATACTGCGGAGGCTGGGCATCATATAGGCCAGCAGCAGGGCCGAAAAGCCCATGACTGCCGCGATGATCTGGTTCTCCGTGAGGCCGGAGCAGAACTCGCAGACGGCAATGGCCGCACAGCCCAGCAGGAAATAGCACAGCAGCGCGGCGAAATTTGCCCCGCAGGCCGAGGCCGTGCCGCCCAGCAGCCAGAGCACGACGATCATGACGCCGTCGGCCAGACAGGGCAGCGCGAACACGGTGCAGAGTGCCAGATACTTGCCCACCACGATGCCCCACACGGACACCGGGCTGGTGAGAAGCAGCTGGTCGGTGCGGGCGCGGCGCTCTTCGGCCAGCGAGCGCATGGCCAGCACCGGGAAATAGAGCAGCAGCATGAAGATCGTGCGGTAGAGCGTATAGTAGCCAAAATCCGTCAGGCCGTAACCGAGGTTCAGGGCCAGAAAATAGATGCCGGAAGCCGCCAGCAGAAAGGCCGTAAGCACATAGCCCATCATGCCGTGAAAAAAGCTGCGCAGCTCCCGCTTGTAGATGGCAAGCATCGAATCAGTCCTCCTTTTTATCCGAAGTCTCTTCCGGAGCCGTCAGCTCAAGGAAGAGCTCTTCCAAATCGCGCTCTTCGGCGGCAAGGTCCACGACAGCGGCCAGATGCCCCTGCGACAGGATGAGCGCCTTGTCGCAGACGGCCTTCACTTCACTGAGGATGTGGCTGGACAGGATGACCGTGTGGGTGCGGCCCAGCTCCCGGATGAGGTGGCGCAGCTCGATGACCTGCGCCGGGTCGAGACCCACGGTGGGTTCGTCCAGAATGATGAGCTGCGGACTGCCCAGCAGCGCCTGCGCCACGCCCACCCGCTGGCGGTAGCCCTTCGAGAGGCTGCGGATGAGCCGGGGCAGGACGTCTTCCAGACCGGTACGGCGGGCGGCAGACTGCACCTGCGCCGGGCGGTCTGCTTTCTTGACGCCTTTCAGTTCGGCGGCAAAGTCGAGATATTCGGCCACCGTCATCTCCGGGTAAAGGGGCGGCTGTTCCGGCAGATAGCCCACGCAGGCCTTGGCGGCGTCGGCTTCCTCGGGCAGCGGATGGCCCGCCACCGTCACCTGTCCCTCCGTGGCGGCGAGGTAGCCGGTGAGGATGTTCATGATGGTGGACTTGCCGGCACCGTTCGGCCCCAGCAGGCCGTAGATGACGCCGTCCTCCACCGTGAAAGAGATGTCGTCCACTGCAAGGCGGCTGCCGTATTTCTTGGTGAGGTGGGATACTTCTATCACAAAAAACGCTCCTTCTCTGCGGGTGTCCCCGGGAATATCTGCATCATTTTAGCCCGAAAATGTGTCAGAAATAAGATAAACCTGTGTGCGTTTCCAAATATTGTTTCTTTTGCGCTGGTGCGACAGTTTTCGCGGCTGGACGCAAAAAGAGCGCCGCTCCCCGCAAAGGGAACGACGCTCTTGGAAGCCTTGTAATTGTTGCAATTACTTACGGCCGAAACGCTTGTTGAAGCGCTCAACACGTCCGCCGGTGTCGACCAGCTTCTGCTTACCAGTGTAGAAAGGATGGCACTTGGAGCAAACTTCGACGTGGATCTCGGGCTTGGTGGAACGAGTCTTGATGACGTTGCCGCATGCGCAGGTGATGGTGCAGTCAACGTAGTTCGGATGGATACCCTGTTTCATTCTTTTCACCTCATTTCTGGTTCTGACTTATTGGGGCCATATTTAATGTATGTGCCCATCACAACCTTCAATATCGGCTACCCCCTCGAGCGGCCTTGGAAACGATTGCCTTAATATTATATCACTCTACGGAAAAATTGCAAGAGGATATTTTGACTTTTTTGCACTTTTTTCTGGAAAGTCCTTCTCTCCGCCCCGGAAAACGAACAAACCCGGCAGAAAACTCTGCCGGGCCGTTTCTGATTCCTCCAGCCTCACCCGGGAATGGGCGTTCCGGCTCCCGCAGGACGGCTGCTTTCCGCAAAAGCAGCCGTCAGAGCCAGACTTCCAAGACAAGGCTTATCTGCATCGCATCTGAAAGACACGATGAAACGAATTTACTGGACAAAGTAAATGCCGTCGGCACCCTCCACATCCGAGATGGCTACCATGAGCAACTCGTCCTCGTCCGTCCAGGTAAAGATGCAGGCGTAGCGCAGCTCCTCGCCGTTGTAGTCGAAGATGACGCCCACGCTGCCGTCGTCGAGATACTGGTAAGTACCGTTCAGCGTGCCGCCGCCCTGGATCATCTTTGCGCCGCCTGCGGCGTCAAAGGTGAACTGCAGCGTGCCGCCGTATGCCGCCAGAGACTCGTCCATCTCGGCCTGGGTCATCTCGCTGCCGTCGATGTAGCCGCCGGCAAACGACCAGACCGTGTTGCTCATGTCCGGCGTGTCTGCCTGCGGAAGCTCCCACAAAGAGTTTTCCTCTTCCAGCACAGCTGCCGTAGGGGCTGCATCCACAGAGATGGCCGGCGCGGCCAGCACCGGTGTCGAAAGCGAGGCCAGAAGTGCCGCGCTGAGTGCAAGAGAAGTGATACGTTTCATAAAACTTTTCCTCCTTGTGCGATATTCGGAGAGCACATTTTGTCTGGTTCTAGTATACTCTTTTCTGCCCCTGCGGCGGACAGTTTGACACGATTCGCCCCGAAACTGCGCTCAATCGACCCGGCTCACAGGGAAACGCGGAGGATGAATCTGCCGTCCTGCACCGAGAAATCCGAAAGCCCTTTATATTTTTCCACAATGGCGCAGATGCTGCGCACGCCAATGCCGTGTCCTTCAGCGTGGGTCACCGGCAGGCCGTTTTCAAACTGTATTCCCTCCGGACAGGGATTGACGAACTGCAAAAAGAGATGCCCGTTCTTTTCCCGGGCAGTAACTTCAATGTATGCAGGGCCATTCTCTGCTTTCATCCTGCGGCAGGCCCGGAGCGCATTTTCCAGCGCATTGGAGAGCAGCACGCAGAGGTCTGTCTCGGCCACCGAGATAAGCTGCGGGATATGAGCCTGAATGTTGAGCGGCACACCGCAGTTCTCCGCCCGGCCTGCAAAGGACGAGAAGATGAGGTTCGCAGCCTCGTTCTCGCAGTAGGTCGTCACCTTGCTGGCCTCTATCTCGGAGCAGATGCTTTGGATGTACTCCTGCGCCTGCTCTCCCCTGCCGTTCTCGATGCAGGCGGAGATGTATTGCAGATGGTGGCGCAGGTCGTGGCGGTAGGCGCGAGTCTGCTGCTGGGAGGTGCGCAGGGCCTCGATCTCCCGCACCGCCTGACCGACCTGCAATTTGAGGTTGTTCCGGGTCTGTTCCAGCTGGCTGCGGGTGCGCTCCTCTGCCGAGACCCGGAGGACAAAGACGATATATGCCACGCTGCACACGAAGGGCATGAATTCCACCGCCGCCTGATTGCCCTGGGCGAGAAGGTCGGTGTAGATGCGGGTCACATAATCGAAAAGGTAGCCTGCCAGCGGTACTACGCCGAACAGAAGCTGCATCGAGCGCGGATACCGGGCAAAGCTGCGGGCCGCCGGTGCAACATAGCGCAGCAATACTGCCAGCAGCGGCAACGTGACCACCATCTCGACGGCGGGCTGCAGCCAGTCGATGCCCGGCACCATCGCAATGACCAGCAGCGCCACCCAGCGCCGGAGCTGACAGCACAGATACGCAGCCAGCACCGAGATGGTGGGCCAGAGCCATTTTCCGCTGAGGACGCTGAGGATGATGGCAAGCGGCAGATGGGTGGTAAGCGGATACGCCTCCTGCATCGCCATCCAGCTACCCTTATAAGTAATAAGCGCCTGCATCAAGAGCATGGCTGCTGAGCCGACCGCCAATATAATGCAGTTTTTCTTCGTCCAGTTGATGTCACAGAACGCCGCCGAGAGTGCGATGCCAAAGAGCGCCACGGCAACACCGTTTGGTACAGTAAGAGCGTTCACTACATGACCACCTGCTTTCGGTCAAAAATATAGCTCAGGTAGCGTTCCTTCGTTTCCGAATACTTCCCGTGGGGCAGCGGCACCACGGCTCCGTCCTGCATCGTAATGGAGCGGGCTGCGATGTTGGCGATATACTCCATATTGATAAGGAAGGAGCGGTGGGGACGGAGGAAATTCGGGTATTCCACGAGCTGGTCGCAGAGGTCGTCCAGCCGGCCCATGCTTTCCAGCACGACGCCGTTGTTCAGGTGAAACGTGAGCGTCCGCCCCATCACCTCGCAGTAGACCAGCTCTTCCAGCTCCAGGCGAACGATGCCGCTCTTGCTCCGGAGGATGAGGCTGTGCTTCTGCTCCCTGGTGCAGGCCGCACAGGCCGAGTCCATCAGGCGGAAAAAGTCCTCTCTCCGGATGGGCTTGAGCTGGTAATACCATGCATCCACCGCGTAGGATTCCACCGCAAACTCCGTGCTTGAAGTAAGGAAGATGATCTTCACATTCGAGTCATATTCCCGTATCTCCCGGGCCGCAGCCATCCCGTTTTCGCCCGGCATCAGGACATCCAGCAGGATGATGTCGAAGCGCGTTCCCTTCTCCACCTCCGCCATCAGCTCGACCGGGCTTTGATAAGACGTATGGGCAAAGTCCTGCCCGCGGTCAGCAGCATATTCTTCCAGCAGAGCTTCCAGCCGTCTGGTCTCTTGGTTCTCGTCGTCACAAAATGCGATCTTCAGCATAAGGGGATCTATCCGTTCCCTTCTTTGTTTATTCTCTTCTATAGTATAGAGATTCTTGCTTTTTTCGTCAAGTTGTGATGGCAGCCCACTGGGCTGATTGCTTGCCGCCTGCGGGCGGCCGTGCTGATCCGCCAACGATCACTTTTGCACATAAAACGAGCCTCCTGCATTGGAAAATCGATGCAGGAGGCCTGTTATTACCATATTATGAGGGAACCGTAATTTATAATTTCGCACCCGGCAACAAATGAAAAATACCACAGGAAAATGACGCAGAAAAATATTCTTTTCAACCCGCCTGCTGCCGCTTATCCAGGCGCATCTTATCCGCAATCATCGCGATGAACTCCGAGTTGGTCGGTTTGCCGCGCAGATTGTGGATGGTGTAGCCGAAGTAGCTGTTCAGGGTGTCCACATCGCCACGGTCCCATGCCACCTCGATGGCGTGGCGGATGGCGCGCTCTACCCGGCTGGCGGTGGTGCCGTTTTTCTTGGCGATCTCCGGGTACAGGCGCTTGGTGACGGCGTTGATGTACTCCGGCTCGTTCATGGTGAGCAGGATGGCATCCCGCAGGAACTGGTAGCCTTTGATGTGGGCAGGGACGCCGATCTGATGCAGAATGTCCGTGACCTTCAGCTCGTCGCTGTCCACGCTGGCCGTGATAAGCCGCTTCTGGTGGCCGTGGGCGACCTTGAGCACCCGGCTGGCAAGGACATTCTCGTCGAAGGGTTTGACAAAGTAGTAGGCGAAGCCCTCATCCAGCAGCTCCTGGACCATTTCCTCGCTCTGGAAGGCGCCGGTGACGAAAAACGTGGTGTGCGTTTCGCCGGCGGCGACATATTTCTGCTTGACGGCCAGAGCATCCAGCCCGGGCATGAAGGCATCCAGCAAAACCACCTGCGGCCGCACCACAAGCATCTTCTGCAAAACCTGAAGGCCGTCTTTTTCCACGACGGTCACTTCTACGCCTTTTTGCTCCAGTGCCTCTCGACAGGCTGCCGTAACATCCGCACTGGTATCCGACATCAAAAATCTTACTTTATCCATCGTACTATCCTCCAATGTGTGCAGTTCCCTTTACAGTCTAGATTTTACCATATTTTACCATGGATTGCAACAGGAAATTTTTACATTTTCTGGAATTTTCACGAAAATCTTCTTGTTCATTCTGCGGTCTGCGCTTCGGTACCGTTTTGAACGGCGTTTTTTGCCTGTTCGAGCATCGTCTGGGCGAAAATCCCGTAGCCTCGGGTGGGGTCATTGACCAGAACATGGGTCACAGCACCCACGAGGCGCCCATTTTGGAGGATGGGGCTTCCGCTCATGCCCTGCACGATGCCGCCGGTCGCAGACAGAAGCGAAGGATCGGTCACCCGGATGACCAGATTCCGGCGAGGGTCGGCGTCGCTGACCCGCTCGATCTGGATGCGGTAAGCGCGGGGCGCTTCCCCCTCGATGGTAGCCCATATTTCAGCGGGGCCAGTGACGACTTCCTGCGCGAACGCGATCTCCCGCAGCTGGCCCGAGAAGTGGGTGCGCGTCGTGCCGTAGACGCCGTTCTCGCCATTGATGCGGATGGTGCCGATGGCGTGGGCGCTCAGGAAATGGCCCTTTAACTCACCGGGGCTTCCGGCCGTTCCGGCACTGCAGCCGGTTATCTCGCAGGGAACGATCTCGCCGCTTCGCAGGGCGACGCTTTCGCCGGTGTCGCTGTCGCTGATGGGGTGGCCCAGTCCCGCAAATACGCCGAGCTCCTCGTCAGCAAAGGTCAGTGTACCCACGCCGGCAGAGGAGTCCCGCACCCACATTCCGGCCCGCCACTGCCCGGCGGCACCGTCCCACACCGGGGTCAGGGTAGTCAGCTTCTGCTCGCCGCTGCGGATATACACGACCTCCACGGACTGCCCCTCGGCAGCGTCCAGGGCTTCCTTTACGGCTTCATTGCTCTCGGTGCGGGTCTGCCCGATGCAGATGACCCGGTCACCGAGGTGAAGCCCGGCCTCCTTGGCGGGATTCGATGTCCCGCCGCCAGCCTGCCCGATCTCCGAAAATCCCACGATGAGCGCCCCTTCGGAGAACATCTTGACGCCGAACGGTGTACCGCAGACGGTCACTCTGGGCCGCTCTGTCACCACCGCCCGGATGGTTTTGATGGGGAGCCACCCGCCCAGCGTCAGCGTCGTCTGGTAGCTGCCCACCGCCCGGGTGCTGGCAACATTCTGGCTCCCATGACCACGCTGTGGCTCGACCCATGCAAAGCGGGGGAGATATAAGGCTTGTCCCGGCTCCAGATAAACTCGGTCCGGCAGACAGCTGTACAGCCAGCCCAAAGCTGCCGCAAGAGCCAGCAGCAGATATGCCGCCGCAAGCTTTGCCCGCTGCATTCTCTTCACGCCCATGGCCTCCCTCGCTGTTTTTGGGGTTATTATGCGGAGGCAACGAGGGAATTATCCTTCGGCAGTTGACTTTTGCGGCGAATCTTGCTACTATAAATAAAGTTTCCGTGCGGGAGTGGCGGAATGGCAGACGCGCTGGTTTTAGGCACCAGTTCCAACGGAGTGAGGGTTCGACCCCCTTCTCCCGCATAAAAAATGGCCCCAAGCTCAGGCTTGGGGTCATTTTTTATCTTGCGGAGAAGAGGGGTCGAACAGCACGGCCGCCCGCAGGCGGCAAGCAATCAGCCCGGTGCAACGGCGACGACCGCAGCCAGCGGCTGAAACAGGGAGGAGCTGTTGGGGCCGCGTTCTGATTTTTCAAAGCCCTGCCAAAGGGCTGCGGAAAAATCAGCTAACGCAACCCGTCGCTGTTGCTTAGTGCGCGGGTCCCACGAGTCAGGAATGTCTACGGGGACCGCAGCCGCTGATGACCTCAAGCTCAGGCTTGGGGTCATTTTTTATCCTGCGGAGAAGAGGGGTCGAACAGCACGGCCGCCCGATGGTTCGTACCATGATATGGACAAATAATCCCCTTGATGAATCAGGCCGCTGTCTCTGTTTTACGGAGACGGCGGCCTGATTCATTATTTTGACTACTTTTTGTCCCGGGGAAACCCCGGAAAAATCCTGCTATGACCTACTTTTTCTGACTACAAAGTACCCGGCAAAAGCAGGCAGTATCTGATACGCACAGACAACAAAAATATCCACGAAACATCGATTTTTCATCGACATTCCGTGGATATTTTCTGGTGCGAGGGAGGGGATTTGAACCCCCAAGGATAAACCACACGCACCTCAAACGTGCGCGTCTGCCAGTTCCGCCACCCTCGCATATGAAGTTTTGATGCAATCCGTGTTTTCTAACAGCTCTGAGGTTCAAGCCGTATCGCTGACTGCTCAAGTATAATACCATACTCCCCCGGTGATGTCAAGCGTTTTCATAGATTTTTTTGCCATTCATATCTTGTAAATGGAGTTTCCGTGCAGAAATGACTTAAGAAGGAGGTTTTTGGAAATGACTTTTTTCAAATCCAGCAAACATCAAAGATTGTTGTGGAGCCTTTTGCTGCTTTCTGTCGGGGCGGCGGCGGGGTTCGGACTGGGGATATTCTGCGGTGCAGAGCCGCCCGTAGGCTGCCGGGAGAGCGACCTGACCCCGGTGCCGGACGAAAGCTTCGTCTCCCCTGCCTCGGCGTCCTCCGTAGAAACGTCCCCGGAGCCGGAGCCGATGCCCGAGAAGTGGGTCTGTCTGACCTTCGACGACGGCCCCAGCAAGACGACGCCGGACGTTCTGTCCGCGCTGAACAGTGCCGGAGTAAAGGCGACCTTCTTTGTAGTCGCCACCGGCAACAACGACAAATATCTTCCCCTCATCTCTGAGGCTGCTGCCGCCGGACATCAGATCGCGCTCCACTCCGCCTCCCACGAGTACAGCAACATCTACCAGAGTGCGGACGCTTACTGGAAGGACACCGACCTGTTAAAGGAACGCCTCTCCCCTTACGTCCGGGCCGACGGCCTGCGGTATCTGCGCTTCCCGGGCGGCAGTACCAACACCGTGAGCCGCCGCTACGGCGGGCGCGGGCTGATGCAGCAGCTCAAAGAAGAAGTCACTGCAAAAGGCTACGTCTATGTAGACTGGAACGTCTGCGCCGAGGACGCTGTGGGCGGCAAGCCCAGTGCAGGCACCATCTTCCGCAACATCGTGCGGGAGACCGGCGAGCAGACCCAGTGCATCGTGCTGATGCACGACTCGGCCACCACCCGCACCACTGCCGAAGCCCTGCCCGACATCATCCAGTGGTACAAGGACAACGGTTTCGCCTTCCTTACCGTAGAGCAGGCCGTCCCCCTGCCCACGACATAGCAAAAAGCCCCGGAGGGCCTGCCAGACGGCAGACTTTCCGGGGCTTTGGTGCGTAGAAGCAGCTTACTCAGCGGCCTGATTGAACAGGACGAAGGCACGATAAGCCATGTACAGGTCGGTCTTGTGGATGACCTCGAAGGGAGAGTGCATGGACAGCACAGGCACACCGATGTCGATGACGGGGATGCCGCGGTTGGCAACATACTTTGCGATGGTGCCGCCGCCGCCCAGGTCGAGGCGGCCCAGTTCACCGATCTGCCATGCAACGTCGTCGGCGTCCATCATGCGGGTGACATAGCCCACCAGCTCGGCAGAAGCGTCGTTTGCAGCGCTCTTGCCGCGGCTGCCGGTGTACTTGAACAGCGCGATGCCGCGGCCTGCGTAGGTGCCGTTCATCGGCTCGAAAGCGCTGGCCCAGCTCGGGTCGTAAGCAGCGGTGACGTCGGCGGACAGGCAGACACTGTTGCGGAATGCAATGATGTCGTCCTGACCGGCGGTGCGGCAGAGCTCCTGCATGAAGTGGAAGACGTACATGCTCTGCATACCGGTGACGCCGTCAGAGCCGATCTCTTCCTTATCGGTCAGGACACAGACGGTAGTGAAAGCAGGATTCTTGGTGGCGATCTCGGCCATCAGAGCGGGATATGCATCGACGCGGTCATCGTGGCCGTAGCCGCCGATCATGGAGCGGTCGAAGCCGACGTCGCGGGACTTATAAGCGGGGACGATCTCGATTTCAGCGCGTGCAAAATCCTTCTCGGTGATGCCGTACTTCTCATTGAGGAGGATCATAGTATTCAGCTTGACAGCTTCCTTCACTTCCTCGTCGTCCACAGCGTCGGAGCCGATGAGGATGTTCAGTTCCTCGGCGCGGATGCCGTCGCTCAGCTTGCGCTCGCTCTGCTCAGCGCCCAGATGGGGCAGCAGGTCGGTGATGCAGAAGACGGGATCGTTCTCGTCCTCGCCCACGTTCACAGAGACGGTGGTGCCGTCAGCGCGGGAGAACACGCCGTGGATCGCCAGCGGCATGGTACCCCACTGGTACTTGCGGATGCCGCCGTAGTAGTGGGTCTTGAAGTAGCTGAAGTGGTCGGACTCGTACAGCGGGGTCGGGCGCAGGTCCAGACGGGGGCTGTCGGTGTGAGCGATGACCAGATGGAAGCCGTCCTCGAAGCTGCGGGTGCCGATGGTGGAAGCCACGATGGCCTTGCCCAGCTGGCTGAAATAGACCTTGTCGCCGGGGGCGTAGGTCTTCTTCGGGTCGAACTGCTGGTAGCCTGCGTCCTTGAGCATCTGCTCGCTCTCAGCGGCCACCTCGCGCTCGGTCTTGCCCGCGTCGAGGAATTTCTTGTAGCCCTCAGCGAATGCGTGGGCCTCCTGCTTGACGGCGGCGGACTTGTCGCCGACGTAAGCGGGCTTAAACAGCAGCTTTTCAGCCAGCTGCTGGTTCGGAGTTTTTTCTGCCATAGGATCTCTCCTGCCTTTCTGTTTTCTTACACTTGTTATCTATCAAAGACCCGCAGGTTTTTGGCCTGTCGGTTCTTCTTCATTGGTTGAGATTCAGCCGCCGTAGAGCCGGGTATAGACGGCGTAGCTGGCGGTTATCTTTTCGACGTAATGGTGCATCTGGTTATAAGGGAAGCCTTTCAGGGTCTGCCCGTCGGAGGAATGCTCTTCCATCCGCAGCAGGTTGTCTACCGTCCCCCATCCGCTGTGGTAGGCGGCGGCAGCGGTAGCCACATCGCCGCCGTACCGCTCCATGCAGAGATGGATGTAGTAGCAGCCGAAGCGGATGCTGACGTCAGGGTCGTAGAGGTCATCGAAGGTCAGGCCCTCATCCGGCGCAATTTTGCTGCGCAACCAGATAAAGGTCTCCTCGGTCATCTGCATCAGCCCCCGGGCCTCCACGCTGGAAGTGGCGGCGGGGTCGAAGCCGCTCTCCGTGCGGATGAACGCATAGACCAGCAGCGGGTCGAGCTCGTATTCTGCGGCCCACTGCTCCACCTGCCGGCTGTATTTGCGGGGGTAGAGCAGCCGGTCGGCCTCCCGGGCGAGGGGCGGCAGAGCCATCAGGAGCACTGCCGCGATGCAGACCAACACCACCAGTCTGCGCAGCAGTCGGAACAGCGTTTTCAAGCGCAGCATCCCTCCCCGATGAGAGCGTCACAGAGCTCGTTTGCTGCCTTCGCCAGCGCCTCACGGGTGGAGGTGTTGGGCAGGATGTAGTCTGCCTTGGCGGTCAGCACAGCCTCTGGCGTCTGGGCGTTGAGGCGGCGGGCGGCCATCTCAGGCGAGATGCCGTCCCGGGCCGCGATGCGCTCCATGCTGACTTCAAACGGTGCCGTGACCACGCAGAGCTTGTCGCACTCGGCCTCTGCCGCCGTGCCGATGATGACCGCGCCGTCCAGCACAAAGAGCTTCGCCCCCGCCTGCTGCGCGGCCTGTTTGGCGGCGCGGATGCGGCGGACGATCTCCGGGTGGGTCAGCGCGTCGAGCGCAGCTTTCCCCTCGGGCGTTGCAAAGGCGCGGTCGGCCAGCAGGCGGCGGTCGAGGGTGCCGTCTTCCTTTATAATATCTGCCCCGAAGCGCTCAGCCAGCTGGGGCAGCAGCGGTGAACCCGGAAGCAGTATCTCGCGGGAGAGCTGGTCGGCGTCGGCCAGCGGGATGCCCCGGGCCGCGAACACCGCCGTGACCGTCGATTTGCCGCAGCCGCTGCGGCCGGTGATGCCCAGCGTCATCATAGCTTTATCACCCGGAACGCGGCCGCACGGATGAGGCGGTTATAGACGGCCATGGACAGGCCGTCTTTCTGGGGGCAGCGGGCGTAGACCACAGCATCGCCCTGCTCATCCAGCGCACGCAGGGAGCGGAAGATGTGTTTTGCCTGGTCGGCTCCGTCGCCCTCCCGGCCATACTCCACACAGGGTACGCCCAGCTTTTCGGCCTCGCCGGTAAAGCAGAGGCAGCTGGGATTCTCAGCGGCGTGGGCATCCACATAGGCTTTGAACTGCTCAAAGGTGCCATCCAGAAGGGTCACATCTGCCTTGGGGGCGTAGTGCTTATACTTCATGCCGGGGCTGCGGACGACCGCACCCTCCGGCAGCTTCTCGAGGATGGCCTTGGAGACTTCCACTTCCTCGCCCAGCGCACGCTCGAGGTCTTCCAGCGTGATGTGGCCGGGACGGAACAGAGTGGGCTTTTCGCCCACCACCGACACGACGGTAGACTCCACGCCCCAGTCGCACTCGCCGCCGTCCAGAATGAGGGGCAGCCGGCCGTCCATATCGGTAAAGACGTCCTGTGCGTTGGTGGGGCTGGGCTTGCCGGAGAGGTTGGCCGACGGGGCCGCAAAGGCGCAGCCGCTGGCTTTGATGACGGCCCGTGCCACCGGGTGGCTGGGCATCCGGATGCCCACGGTGTCCAGACCGGCACAGCACTCCGCTGCCACCTCGGGGCCGCGGGGCATGATAATGGTCAGCGGGCCGGGACAGAACGCTGCCATCAGCAGCTGGGCGCGTTCCGGCACTTCGCTGACGAGGCCGTGCAGCATCTCAGGGCCTGTGACGTGGACGATGAGGGGATTGTCCTGCGGACGTCCCTTCGCCACAAAAATCTTGCTCACGGCCTCGCCGTTGCGGGCATCGGCCGCGATGCCGTAGACTGTCTCGGTAGGCAGGGCTACCAGCTCGCCCTGCCGCAGAAGCTCGGCTGCGCGGGCAATACCCTCTGCGTCAGCCGGGCGGACTTCAGTATTGATACTCATACGAATCATCGCTCTTTTCTTCTGTAAAGCAATTATTCTTTACAGCTTTTCGTGCGCATTTCACGCATATTTATGTGTTTAGCTTTTGAAGTTTCTCGGCCTGCTCACGGGTGACGAGGGCGTCGATGATGTCGTCCAGATTGCCGTCCATGATCTTGTCGAGATTGTGTACCGTCAGGCCGATCCGGTGGTCGGTGCAGCGATCCTGCGGGAAGTTATAGGTGCGTATCTTCTCGCTGCGGTCCCCTGTTCCCACCTGACCGGCGCGGTCGGCGTTGATGGCGTCCTGCTGCTCCTTCTGCTTCTGGGCCAGCAGGCGGCTGCGCAGGATCTCCAGAGCCTTGTCCTTGTTCTGGAACTGGCTGCGCTCGTTCTGGCACTCAACCACGGTTCCGGTGGGGATGTGGGTGACGCGGATGGCGCTGGACGTCTTGTTGATGTGCTGACCGCCCGCACCCGAAGAGCGGAAGGTGTCGATGCGCAGGTCCTTCATGTCCAGCGCAAAGTCAACCTCTTCGGCCTGCGGCATCACGGCCACGGTGGCCGTCGAAGTATGGATGCGGCCCTGCGTCTCCGTTTCCGGTACACGCTGCACCCGGTGGACACCGCTCTCGTACTTGAGGCGGTTGTAGGCGCCCCGGCCATTGACCGCAAAGACGGCTTCTTTGGTTCCGCCGAGCTCCGTCTCGTTGAGGTTCAGCAGCTCCATCTCCCAGCCCCGGCTCTGGACGTACATGGTGTACATCCGCACGAGGCTGTGGGCGAACAGCGCAGCTTCCTCGCCGCCGGCACCGGCGCGTATCTCCATGATGACGCTTTTCTCGTCGTTTACGTCCTTCGGCAGCAGCAAAATTTTGAGATTATTTTCCAGCTCTGCCACATCCTGACTTTTTTCGCTCAGTTCCTGCTGTACCATAGCCTTAAAGTCCGCGTCGAGGGGCTCGTCCCCTTCCAGCAGGGCTTTTGCCTGTGCCAGGTGGTCCTGCGCAGTGGTGAGAGCGTGGTAAGCGTCCACCACCGGCTGTGCTTCATGGTACTCCTGCATCAGGCGGCGGAACTGCGCCGGGTCGGCGGCAGTTTCGGGCTGATTGAGACGGATAGAAAGTTCTTCGAACCGGCGGCAGACGGCCTCCATTTGGGAAGTCAGATTCGGCATATCAGGCAGTTCTCCTTACAAAACAGTTTCTGAATGTGCTGTGCCGCCGGGCTATTCCTGGCCCGGTTTGATGACCTTTTTGATGTTCTTCTCGATCTTCGCCCGGGGCAGCATGACCTCGCGGCCACAGCCCGTGCAGCGGATCTTGAAATCCATGCCCACCCGCAGCACCTCGAAGCTTGCTGCTCCGCAAGGGTGCTGTTTGCGGGTGAGGATGGTATCGCCGACTGCAATATCCATATTGAATCCCTCCTGTCTGCACATTTATAGTACAGGCCGTGTGTCCAAAAGAGAGACATACATCTATAGTATAATCCAAACTCGTATAAAATGCAAATGCAGCTGCATATGGTTTTGTAGCTGCAATGCTACCCAAAAAACAGAGAAAGAGGAATGAAAGATGATGCAAGCGTTTCGTACCGAAAACAACTACCGCAATGCTTCCCGCCTGAGCGCCGCCGAACTGCGGGCCGCGATGGCCAGCCGCGAGATCTTGCAGAGCACGGCGCTGGCCTTCGACACCCAGCGTCAGCTCCGGTTCGAGCTGGGCGGCTGCCGGGCTGTAATGCCCTTCGGGCAGTGCGCCGACGGGGCCGACACCGGCAGCGTACGGGACATCGCCGTACTGACGCGGGTAGGCCGACCCACCTGCTTTGTCATCGAGGGCATCGACACCGACGAAAACGGACAGCCTGTCTACCGCCTCTCCCGCGCTGAAGCACAGCGGATGTGCAAGGCCGAATACCTCGACCAGCTCCAGCCCGGCGACATCCTGCCCTGCATCGTGACCCACATCGAGCCCTTCGGCGCGTTCTGTGACGTAGGCTGCGGCATCAGCGCCCTTCTGCCCATCGACTGTATGTCGGTGAGCCGTATCTCCTCCCCTGCCGACCGGGTCAGCGTAGGGCAGCAGATACTCTGCGCCATCAAGAGCCGGGACGCACAGGGACGGTTCGTGCTGACCATCCGGGAGCTGCTGGGCACCTGGGCCGAGAACGCTGCCGCCTTTACGGTGGGCGAAACGGTGGTGGGCATCGTGCGGAGCGTGGAAGAGTACGGCACCTTCATCGAGATCGCGCCCAACCTCGCGGGCCTCGCCGAGAGCTGCCCCGACCTGCGGCCCGGGCAGGCTGTGAGCGTCTACATCAAGAACATCCTGCCCGAGAAGATGAAGATAAAGCTCGTCATCGTCAACCACGCCCTCAGCCAGAGCCACCGCTTCGAGCTGCGGTACTTCATCACCGAGGGCCACCTCGATCACTGGCTCTACTCCACCCCCGAAAGCCACAAGCGCATCGAGACGGATTTTTCGGTCATGGCTTGCAATCCGGCGTGAAACCCTTTATACTATAGTTAATACTATAGAACACGGGAGATGGGAGTAACAATGGCCGCCAACGATGCTTTTACCGCCGGTGTGCGTCCCGGTGGGCTGACCAACAGCACCGAGATACGATTGCTGCTGTGTTATCTTGTCAAGAACGCCGGGCCTATCACACGGACGGAGATCGAAAACGCCCTGATGGAAGAGGCACTGGTGAATTATTTTGAGATCGGCTCCTGCCTGGACGACATCGCCAGGCAGCAGCTCGTGACGGTGGACGGCGACCGGTACACCATCACCGACAAGGGCCGGAAAGTGGCGCAGGAGCTGGCCTACGACCTGCCCCGCAGTGTGCGGGAAAAGGCGGTCGCCGCCGTGCTGCGCAGCCAGACCTGGGCGCGCAAGGAAGCCGAGTACAGCGCCCGCATCAGCGAAAAGGCCGACGGCCATTGCTCCGTGCGCTGTCAGGTGAAGGCTCTGGACAGTGAGCTGTTCTGTCTGGACATCGGCACTCCTGACCGGCTGAGCGCTGAGATGGTAAAAAAGCAGTTCATTTTGAAGGGCAATGAGATTTATCAGATGCTCATCACCAAATTGACCGAAGAAGAGAAATAGCACAAAAGTCCGCTGCACGTTGGTTTCGTGCAGCGGACTTTTTGTTAGATCAAGATACAGATGAGTCCGGTACAGCCCTCGTTGATGACCCGTTCCAGCGTCTCCTGCAAACGGCCCCGGGCCTCCTGCGGCATATGGAGCAGCTTGTTCTGCAGGCCGTCGTTGACCAGCTCGTGGAGGCTCTTGCCGAAGATGTTCGACTCCCACAGGCGTACGGGGTCGTCCTCGAAATCCTTCAAAAGGCTCTGCACGAGGTCTTCGCTCTGCTTCTCCGTCCCGACGATGGGACTCAGCTCGGTGTGGATGACAGCTTTCATCATGTGGATGGACGGCGCGCTGGCCTCGAGACGGACGCCGTACCGCCCGCCCTGCCGGACGATCTCGGGCTGTTCCAGCGAAAGCTCGTCGATGGACGGCATCACGATGCCGTAGCCGGTGGCCTCCACCTGCTCCATCGCACTGCGTATCTTCTCGTAGGCACGCTTGGCTTTGGCCAGCTCGATGATGCAGGGCATCAACCCGGCTTCGTCGCCGATTTCGAGGCCCGTCTGCTCGCTGAGCACCTTATAAAACACCTCGGGCTTGAGCAGCACCGTGATGCGGACCACACCGTCGGCGAGGTTCATCCCACTGAGGGCGGCATTTTCCACCGCCTCGCAATCCAACGCCGCCCGGCCGGAGTCGGAGACGTCCTTCATCCGGGAAATTTTCTCGGAGAGCTGCATAGCCGCTGTGTATACTTCGGTCTGAAGCCAGTGGCCTTTGTCCAACATCGTCACCCAGCGGGGCAGGGCGAAATCCAGCTCCCTAACCGGGAACTCGTAGAGCACTTTTTGCAAAATCTCGCCCAGCTGCGCCTCGTCGAGGTCGAGGCAACTCACAGGCAGAACGGTCCGGCCATAGCTCTCTTCCATTTCCGCCGCCATCGCTCTTGTCTCGGGGGCGTCGGGGTGGGTGCTGTTGAGCAGGATGACGAAGGGCTTGCCCAGCGCTTCCAGCTCGTCGATGACCCGCTTTTCTGCCGGGATGTAGTTTTCGCGGGGTATCTCGCTGATGGTGCCGTCGGTGGTGACGACGATGCCGATGGTGGAGTGGTCTCGGATGACCTTGCGGGTGCCGGTCTCGGCGGCGAGGTCGAAGGGGATCTCCTCGTCGAACCAGGGGCTTTTGACCATCCGGGGCTTGTCATTCTCCTCGTGGCCCATGGCTCCCTCCACCATGTAGCCCACGCAGTCGATGAGCCGGATGCTGCACTCTCCCCCGCCCTCCAGCGCCAGCGGCACCGCCGACTCCGGGATGAACTTGGGCTCGGTGGTCATGATGGTGCGTCCCGCTGCCGACTGGGGCAGCTCATCGCGGGCGCGGAGCTTCGCGTCCTCCGGGCCGATGGCTGGCAGCACCAGCTTTTCCATAAACTGCTTGATGAGGGTGCTCTTGCCCGTGCGCACCGGCCCCACCACGCCAATGAGGATGTCGCCGCCGGTGCGGGCTCCTATCTCGCGGCAGACTGCCGCCTGCTCGATTCGTTCCTGCTTTGCCAAAATGCTCTCCCCTCTCTTCCCATTTGAAAGCCATTTGGAAGAAATTTATGCGACGGCGGGAGGAATTAGTACGATGCAAAGCAGCGCATCACCGTCAAAATCATACTTTCTTCAAAAAAATCCAAAAAAATTGCAAAAATCTATTGACAAGACTGCCTCATCCGAGTATAATATTCCATGTCGCCGGTGCTTCGGTAGGGAGGCAACGGATGATGACCGGGTGTAGCGCAGTTTTGGTAGCGCGCTTGAATGGGGTTCAAGAGGCCGTGAGTTCGATTCTCGCCACTCGGACCAAACAAAAATAATCCGAACTTGTTTCCGATAGGAGATGGGTTCGGATTATTTGTTTTCTAATGAATGCTGGACATTACCATTTTTTGGCTGGTGATGTCCGGCATTTTTTAGTGTTGGCCGATCAATTTTAATGGAATCTTTATACTTCTACAATTTTCTTTACGGCTCCTTTATCTATTCCATGCTAATCTTTATGCACACGGATAGGTAAAGGAGCTTTTATGATTCAATATCCTCATTACAGGCAGCACCGTTTTTCTTCTTTTCAGGTCATTATTGCAGGTTTTGCGGCAGTTGATCTGGTGGGCGCATTGCTTCTGATGCTTCCGATTGCTGCACAGCAGCGGTGCGTTACACCGTTCCATGAGGCGCTGTTTACCTCCACCTCTGCCCTTTGCGTGACCGGGCTTGTGGTTCAGGATACCGGCAGCTACTGGTCGACATTCGGGCAGAGCGTAATTCTTCTTCTGATCCAGATCGGAGGATTGGGTGTCATTACGGTGGGTGCTGCCTTTGCGCTGCTTTCCGGGCGAAAGATCTCCCTCAAGCAGCGCAGCACGATGCAGGAAGCTACGGCTGCCCCGCAGATGGGCGGCATCGTGCGGCTGACAGGCTTTATTCTGCGGATCACCGCCCTGTTTGAATTGGCCGGTGCTGCACTGCTGCTGCCGACATTTTGCGCCGATTATGGTTTGCGCGGGATCTGGTATGCACTGTTTCATTCCATTTCGGCGTTCTGCAATGCCGGCTTTGACCTGCTGGGAACAGAGGGTGCAAAATTTGTTTCGCTGACACGGTATGCAGGTGACCCATTGCTTACCACAGTGATCGCGGCCCTGATCGTCTTTGGCGGCCTTGGCTTTCTGACATGGGAGGACATTTGTACATACCGCCTTGATTTTCACCGTTACCGGATGCAGAGCAAGGTGATCCTTGTCACAACGGCATTTCTTCTGGTACTGCCGACGCTGTACTTTTATTGTTTCGAGTTCACGGCAGGCTCTGCCCGACAGCGCATTTTATTGTCGATGTTCCAATCCGTTACACCCCGTACTGCCGGTTTTAACACCACTGATCTTGCTGCGATGGGCAGCGCTTCACAGGCATTGATGGTGGTTCTGATGCTGTTGGGCGGTTCGCCCGGCTCCACGGCAGGCGGCATGAAAACCACAACATTTGCCGTTCTGCTGGCCAATATGTGGGCGACCTTCCGCCGCAGAGAAGATGCCGAATTTTTCGGGCGGCGCATAGATGGTTCCGCGGTCAAGAATGCTGCTACGATCGCAGGGATGTATTTGACGCTGTTCTTCCTCGGAGCCTTTGTCATTGCTACGGCAGAGCAGCTGCCGATGTCGGTCTGTTTGTATGAGACTGCTTCGGCTGTGGCAACGGTAGGTCTGACATTGGGCATCACGCCGCAACTGGGGATCCTTTCGCAGGGGGTACTGATTGCACTGATGTTTTTGGGACGTGTTGGCGGATTGACGTTGATCTATGCGGCATTTGGCAGCAGCCCTGCCCACTCTCGTCTGCCGCAGGAGAAGATTGCAATCGGATAAAGGAGACAAGTATGAAATCGATTCTTTTGATCGGGCTTGGCCGTTTTGGCCGCCATATTGCGCAGGAACTGAATGAGCTGGGTCATCAGGTCATGGCAATCGACAGCAATGAGGACCGTGTGAACGCCGTGCTTTCCTATGTGACGAATGCACAGATTGGTGACAGCACCAGCGAATACTTTCTGCGCTCCCTTGGTGTCGGCAATTTTGATGTGTGTATCGTAACCATCGGCGGCAATTTTCAAAGCTCACTGGAAACAACATCACTGCTCAAGGAGCTGGGGGCAAAGCTTGTGGTCTCGCGTGCAGAGCGGGATGTACAAGCCAAGTTCCTGCTGCGCAACGGTGCGGATGAAGTGGTCTATCCGGAAAAGCAGCTGGCGAAGTGGGCAGCGATCCGATACAGTTCCGAACACATTCTCGATTATATCGAGCTGCAGGACGACCACGCCATCATGGAAGTGACCATTCCGCCGGAATGGATGGACCGCACGATCGGCGAGATCAATATCCGAAAAAAGTATAACATCAATATTCTTGCACTGAAAAAAGACGGAAAGCTCGATATGAACATCACGCCGGATACGCAGCTGTGCCGGGATGAAAGTATGCTGGTTTTGGGAAAATACGCATCAATCCAGAAGTGTTTCCGGTTCTAAAAAGATAGGACGGATCATATGGATGTCGCTTTGTTATTGATGGTTCTTGGAGTCATGTTGAGTGGTTTTTGGGCAGCAGATGCGCTGGATCACATACGACGGGAGATCATTCGACAAGAAGGAAAAAGACGTGGCTGGTGGTCGTAACCATCAAATTGTGCTATACTGTGGGCAAGGCAGGTGATCTTTATGAATCAGAATAACCCACCCACTGAACATATTCTGGCATGTCTGTCGTCCTCTCCCTCCAATGCAAAGATCGTGCGGACGGCAGCAACGATGGCAAAGGCGTTTGGAGGGACCTTTACAGCTCTGTATGTCCGGACTCCGGATTCGGATCAGATGGGAAAAGAAGACCGTCGGCGTTTGCAGCAGCACATTCGTATGGCAGAGCAGGCAGGTGCCGACATTTCTACGATCTACGGAGATGACATTCCGCAGCAGATCGCAGAGTTTGCCCGGATCTCCGGCATTACAAAAATCGTACTGGGGCGCTCCAGTGTACATCGCCGCCATTTCTGGAGTGGACCGTCACTGACTGAAAAATTGACGATGACTGCACCCAATCTGGATATTTACATCATCCCGGATGCTTCTGCAGAGACCGGCTATGACTCCGGAAGAAAGCTGTTCACCCGTCCGCTTCTGCCTTCTGTCCGTGATCTGCTGATCACCGCAGGCATCCTGAGCTGCATCACGCTCATCGGCTTCTTTTTCTTGCAACTGGACTTTGCACGCTATAATATTATTATGCTCTATATGCTGGGGGTGCTGTTCACCGCATTGTGTACCAGCGGTTACACCTGCGGTGTGCTGGGCTCCATTGCCAGTGTTGCGCTATACAATTTTTTCTTGACGGAACCTCGCCTGACATTCCATGCGTATGACCCCGGTTATCAGGTCACATTTGCCCTGATGCTGACCTCTGCAATCATTACCTGTACGTTGACGACACGGCTGAAAGACCATGCAAAAATGTCTGCGCAGGCAGCCTTCCGGACAAAAATACTGTTTGATACGAATCAGCTTTTACAGAGAGCAAAAAGCGAGGAAGAAATCCTCTCTCAGACAGCGTCCCAGCTGATAAAACTGCTGAACCGGAGCCTGATCGTCTACCCGGAACAAAACGGAGGTCTTGGTTCAGAACAGTTTTTTGGGGTTGACGGGGAAACGGCGCAAAACATCTTTTCTGCACCGGAAGAACGGGATGCAGCAAATTGGACATTTGCAAACAAAAAGCGTTCCGGTGCAGGCACGGATAGCTACCCGGACGCAAAGGGACTTTATCTTGCACTTCGGACCGGAGGCGGCGTGTTTGGAGTGGTTGGGATCGACCTGTCTGAAAAACCGCTGGATGCCTTTGAAAACAGTGTGCTGCTCTCCATTCTGGGCGAAGGTGCGCTGGCCATCGAAAACCGCAGAAACGCACTGGAAAAAGAGCAGGCAACAGTGCAGGCAAAAAATGAAGAGCTGCGGGCAAATCTGCTGCGCACGATCTCCCATGACCTGCGCACTCCGCTGACCTCCATTTCCGGCAATGCCAGCAATCTGCTTTCCAACGGAGAAACGCTGGATACAGAGACCCGGAACAAGATCTGCACCGATATTTTTGACGATGCGCAATGGCTGATCGGTCTGGTGGAAAATCTGCTTTCCATCACCCGCATTGAAGATGGGCGGATGAATCTGCAGATCTCGCCGCAGCTGATGGACGAAATGATCGAAGAATCACTGCATCATGTCAACCGGAAAAGCAGCGAACATACCATCACAACACAGTATGGGGACGAGATCCTCTTGGTCAATGTGGATGCACGGCTGATCATGCAGGTCGTTGTCAATCTGGTGGATAACGCCATCAAATACACCCCCGTGGGCTCGGTCATTCAGATTTCGGCTTACCGGAAAGACCATCAGGTCGTAGTGGAAGTTGCAGATAACGGTCCCGGCATTCCGGATCGCGCAAAAGCACAGGTGTTCGAGATGTTTTATACCGGGCAGAGCCGCATCGCAGACAGCCACCGCAGCCTTGGACTGGGCTTGCCCCTCTGCCGTGCAATCTTGACGGCTCACGGCGGAACATTGACCCTCCGTGACAACATTCCCAATGGCAGTGTCTTTTCCTTTGCATTGCCGCAAAGTGAGGTGAATATTCATGAATAAGCCGTCCATTCTGGTCGTAGAGGATGATGTTCCTGTACGGTGTCTGATCACAACGACCCTGAAGACCCACGGCTATAAATATCTGACTGCTTCCAATGGGGAAACGGCGATCATGATGACTACCAGCCACAACCCGGACATCATGCTGCTGGATCTTGGGTTGCCCGATATAGACGGCATCGAGGTCATCCGCAGTGTCCGCACATGGTCGAACCTGCCAATCATTGTCCTGAGTGCCCGGAGCGAAGATTCTGATAAGATCGAGGCACTGGACAACGGCGCAGACGATTATCTGACAAAGCCGTTTTCCGTGGATGAGCTGCTGGCAAGACTGCGTGTAACGCAGCGCCGATTGAATCTGCTGGCTTCTGACGGCATAAACAGTCCGGTTTTTGTCAATGGTCCTTTGAAGATTGACTTCTCGGCAGGCTGCGTCTGGCTGAGCGAGAATGAATTGCATTTGACCCCCATCGAGTACAAACTGCTGTGTGTGCTGGCGCATAATGTGGGCAAAGTGCTGACGCATACCTCTCTCACGCAGAAAGTATGGGGCAGTACGCAGGAAAATGACATTGCTTCCTTGCGAGTTTACATGGCATCCCTGCGCAAAAAATTGGAACGATACCCGGATGCGCCGCATCTGATTCAGACCCATGTTGGTGTCGGATACCGGATGCTGCGCGCAGAAAATGATGAAGCATAGTAAAAAAACAGGGTGCGCCCCTAAATAGGACGCACCCTGCCATCGCAATTCACGATTTGATTCGTTGGCAACAACCGTGAATTGCATATCGCAAACAAGTTGTTGAGAATTGCACTGCTTGTAAAACTTGCGATTAAAGCCACAGACGATAACGATATGTACAACAGGGCGTTCCCCGTAGCAGAGTTCCCATAAAACAGTATTTGCAAAAGTTCCCTAAATGGGGAAGATTTGGCGTGACTTCGGTCACGCCTTTTCTTTTGCTTCCAGTTCATCCAGAGGGATGTACCCCAGCCCATCGTACTTGATATGGATGTGCTGCACCCGCTTTCCGCTGGACTTATCCGGGGCATCCACATAGATGGCCGACACCAGTTCACGGAGAGCATAAGGGGTGAGTTCTTCAATATGAACGTACTTGTGCGCTTTCTGGACGAACTTTTCAATATTCTCGATCTGCTGTTCCTGTACTTCAATTTCCTGCTGGATGGAGAGAACTTCCTCTTCCAGCTGCTTCTGTTCGGCATCGTAGCTCTGACTCATCATGTCGAAGCGGTCATCGCTAAGCTTTCCGTTAACATTGTCCTCGTAAATCTTCATGAACAGCCGTTTGAGGTCTGCGATCCGCTTCTCATTCCGGGCAAGCTGCTTCTTCAGGACAGTCAGCTTTTCGGTGCTTTCCACCCGAAGCTGCTCCTCCATGACCTTGCGGAAGTAGTCCTCATGACAGAGGATGTAGTCCGTCACCCGCTGAACATGGCTTAGCACACGGCCCTCCAAAACCTTTACCCGGATGAAGTGTCCCTTGCACTTGCTCCCGTTCTTCTTGTGCAGAGAGCAATCAAAGAAGTCTTGACTGAAGTTCCTGTGATTGGACGAACCATATTGCATCTTGGAACCGCAGTCAGCGCAGTAGACCATACCGGAGAAAATGCTGCTCTTGCCTGTCCGGGTCATGCGGTGACGCTGGCTACGAATCTCCTGAACCTTTTCAAACACATCATCGTCAATAATGCGCTCATGTGTATCCGGGAAGATAGCCTGATTTTCCACGGGATTCAGATGTCTCTTTTTATCCCAGATAGAGTTAGTATAGGTCTTAAAGTTGACTGTGCAGCCAGTGTACTCCAGGCGTTCCAGAATCGAACTTACTGCTCTTTTATCCCAGCGATAAGGGTCTTCCGGGGCGGGTGAGTTCGTACTCAGGCCATGGCTCAACTTATAGGCGGTGGGAGTCAGAACTTTGTCCACCCACAGTTGGTTTGCAATTTGGGTCGGGCCACGGCCTTCCATGCACATGGAGAAGATGCGCTTCACGATTGCAGCCGCTTCTGGATCAACAAGCCAATGTTTCGGGTTCTCCGGGTCTTTCACATAGCCGTACGGCACATTGACCGTCAGCGGTACTCCACGCTCTCCCTTGGCCTTCTGAACAGCCCGAATCTTGCGGCTGGTATCACGGGCGTAAAACTCGTTGAACCAGTTCTTAATGCCCGCAAAATCGTTGTTTACGCTGTTCGGGTCAATGGTGTCGTAGTTGTCGTTAATGGCAATGTAGCGAACGCCATACTGGGGAAAAGTGAAGTTTGTGTACAGACCTGTCAAGGCAGAATTGCGTCCCAGTCGGGACAAATCCTTCGTGATAACGATTCCTATATGCCCTACTTCGATCTCGGTCAGCATACTCTGGAAGCCGGGACGGTCATAGTTCGTGCCGGAGTAGCCATCATCCACAAAGAATACCGGGTTCGGGAAGTGGTTCTTTTTGGCGTATTCCAGAAGGATGGCCTTCTGGTTCTCAATGGACAGGCTTTCGCCGAGCCGTGCGTCCTCTTGCGACAGCCGGCAGTAAAGTGCGGTGATCTTATTCGTTGCTCCAGACATTGTTGTGTCCTCCTTATTCTGTGGAGCAACTGTCAGTACAGGATTGGTTACCGGGTCAAGTATAGCAGAATTGGGCGCAGTTGTCATTCGTCTGCACCCTCATCTTCAAATTTTTGCTGGGCGTTCTTGGCAACAATGCGCTCCAGCTTCTTCAAAAAGGATTCCTTGCCCTCATAGCTGCCGGTCACGGTGTAGGTGGTGTGACCGACTTTCTCCGTGGTGGTCAGTTCCGGAATCCAGAAAGCGGACAGGTTCTTGACATGGAGGTTGCCGTTCTCGTCCACATAAGAGCCGTGTTTCTTCTGCTCTTCGGTCAAGGGCTTCCGCTTGAAATAGATTTCATTTTCGGAGATGCTCACAGTCTCGCTGGTCTGCTCTTTCGGGGCATCGTCATACAGCTGGGCGAAAAATGCCAGTGCATCTTCGGGTGAGTCTTCCTCCATGAGTTGCTCGAAAACTCGCTGTTCCTCTGCCGAGAGGTTGTTCCATGCGGCTTCCAACTCCTGCTCGTTGGCTGCGTTGACAAAGGCTTCGATCTCTTTTTTCATGGTGCATCCTCCTTTGGCTGCGGAAAGCGTTTTTTCAAAAAATATGGGTTTTCGTGAGAGCAAGAATCGTCCCGTGGCCACAAATTTTCAATACTCGAAAATTTCCTGTCCCCTTTGGGACTGTTTCTTGTTGGGGCGTGCCTGCCCCAAACCCTGCTAGGTGATTTCATTCTTGGTGGTTGCTATATTGCTTATATGCCTTTTCAAATCCTGATTTGTTATATATGATAAATTTATAACATTCTCCATCTTTCATGGAAATTGCTGCAACAGGAACGACCATCTGACTCCATGAAAGCTCCCTTATCTCGTTCATGGGCAATACAAGGTTGCGATATAGTGGACTGACTGTGAGCTTTTGAGTTGAATATGTAATGCTCTGTTCATCAATGTACAAACCACCGCCAATGATTCCATTACGGCATAAGCTACACACAAAAGTTTTTCCCATAATATTACCGCCTCCTATTAGTTGATGGTTGGTTAAGTTGAGTATATCATATTGATTTCCAGAAGAACACCCCTATATAGGAGATTTTAGCCGTTTTACTGCGTACGTGCGTACGAGAGATTGGTACGCACGTACGCAGCGATTTGCCCGAAGCGCACCCTATATAGCCGTTTCCCCCTCGGAGAGCCCACTACACTTTGCAGACCGCAGGGCTGAAAGCGTCATAGTGGGTTATTACACTTCCGCAGAAGTGCCTTTTCCTCGCCGCAGACAGCCCGGTGCACCTTTGTGAGAGCTTTCTGTCCGGCGAATCCACATCGCCCACAGGCGATGTGAGCAGGGATTCCAAAGGGGCGCAGCACCCTTGGCACACGACTTTGGTACAAAGTCTAGTGTGTTACACCTTTCCAGAGATGTACACGTTCCTGAAATGCAAAAAGCCCCATACCCAACACCTTGACGGTGCGGACATGGGACTTGATGCTTCCTCGGCCTAGCCGGGTACTCCGTAACCAATCCTGACAGGCAGTTGCCGTGTCATTTTTCGAAAACTGTTTTACGGATACCCAGCAGTCGGGAACGCTCTGTTTCTCTTTGCTGGGGGCATGATGAGCCTGTTCCGCCTGCCATGCAGCAAATTCTCTTTGCCCTTCCTCGCTGTTCCAGCAGGCAAGGATGGCCGGGTAGAATGCCCGTGCCAGACGGTCAATGACTTCATCGGGATAAGGGGAAGTGTTTGTGGACTTTTTCTTTTTGTTCAAACGCACGCTCCTTTGGACATCGGTAAACAGCATATCTATGAAAAGGTCTTCTACGCTGATGTCCAGACCCTTGCAAATACGTTCCAGCGTGTTCAAGGTTGGATTCTGAACGCCGCGCTCAATATGCCCAACGTATGCGGCATTCATGTCACAACGTAAAGCAAAAAGCTTTAGGCTTAACCCATCTTCTTTGCGTATCTTTCTGATCCGCTCTCCAACAAGGGATGCTAGTTCGGCTGGTTCAGATTCAGGCTGATCTTTCGCTTTTTTCACAGAGAACACCTCATTTGCGGGCAATCATCAGATGCCACGGAACGTAAAGGTGAACTCCACAGGCTTGGTTACATCGGGAATATACTCCGGGTGGACATTGGCACCCCAGCTGTCATCACCGCCGACGCCCATCTGCTCGCCGATGGCACGAATCACCGTGTAATGGACCGGGGGCAGCTCGTAGGGATGCTTGGCACTCTCCATTTCATGGGGAGTGTAGGGCAGCGCAGAGAAGAACATGGGCTTTGCGGCATCTGCGGTAAACAGCAGCCCGCGACCCTTGCGGTCCACTACCTTTGCCCAGCGCACAGCGGTCTTTGCACCGCACTCCTGCGGCACAAGGTACTGTGCCATGTTGTCTGCGACCTTGTTCTGGTAAATGCCCAGCTTTGCACCATGCTGACGATCCCAGTAGGTCTCCGCAGGGCCGTTTCCGTACCACTCCACCGTGTCGTAGTCAGCGTCGATCTTGAACAGTACGCCGAACTCCGGCATTGCTGCAAGTCCTTCCACCGGGTCATAGTGCAGGGTGGTCTGGATGCGGCCATCACCGAACACACGGTACTGCAGGCTGCACTCTGCTGCGGGGCTGGTCTGGAGGTTATAGAGATAGGTCACGACCACGCTGTCGGCTTCCACCTCGCAGGTGGGGTTCTGGAGGATGGTGCCGCCATGAACAGACGGAATTTCCTTGCCGATGCCCTTGGCGGTAGCGTACAGGCTTGCCAGCTTCCACTGACCGCGAACGCCGCCCATGTTGTTGCCGCAGTCGTTGTCGGTGGGAGCGCGCCAGAAGTTGGGCCGGGGAATCTCCTGAATCATCTCCTTGCCGGCATAGCGGTAGGAAGTCAGACCGCCATTCAGATCGGAGAACAAAACATCGAAATTCTCGCCCCGGACACCGATGTTGTGTGTACCGTGCGTAACGGTAAACGGCGTGACCTTCTTGCTGGGAATGGAACGGACCACAGCGATCACACCCTGTCCAAAGGCGACTTCATGGCCCTTCTTTGCCCAGCTGGTGTCCTCCTTCAAACGGAAGCTGATGGTCACTGCATATTCACCGGGGAGCGCAGGAACTATAAACGGTAGCGGGAAGCTGGAACGCTCTTCGGGAGCAACATCAATATTGGTCAGTTCCTGCTGCTGATACAGCTTTCCATCGCGATGCAGCAGAGCAACGCAGTCGAAAGCATCCGTAGAGGTGAACAGGTTCTTGTTCCAGACTTCGAAGCCAGAGTTGTCGATGGAAACGGCGATGTTCTGATAGCAGAACTTGACCTCCTGCATCTTGGGAGAAGGAGCACGGTCACCACCGTAGGCAATGCCGTTTCCGCTGAAATTATAGTCGGTAGGACGCTCGCCGAAGTCGCCGCCGTAGGCTTGGAACCACTTGCCGTAGCGGTCTTTTTTCCAGATGGACTGGTCGATGTAATCCCAGATAAAGCCGCCCTGATAGCCGCAGTCCTTCTGGTCGGCAAGTTCTGTGTACTTGTGCAAAGCACCGTTGGAGTTGCCCATAGCATGAGAATATTCGCACTCGATATAAGGCCGCTTATCGCCCTGTGCCAGATACTCTTTAATGTCCTTCACAGTGCTGTACATATGGCTCTCGATATCGGTGGTTTCGAGGAAGCGGGGATCATTGACCACACCTTCGTAATGCACCAGACGGGTGTCATCAAAGCGGCGGACCATCTCTGCCATCTGGAGCAGGGTCTCACCACCAAACGATTCGTTGCCCAGAGACCAGATCAGAACAGCAGGATGATTTTTGTCACGCTGGTAAGTGGAATTCATGCGGTCAAACAAGACAGCTTTCCACTCCGGCTTATCATTGGGCAAAACGCCCTCGATGCCGCGAATGCCCGCCTGATGGATGTCCCATGTGCCATGGGATTCCAGATTGTTCTCTGCGATCATATACAGACCATACTCGTCGCACAGGTCGTACAGTGCATCCTGATTCTGGTAATGGCTGGTACGGATGGCATTGATGTTGTTCTGCTTCATGGTGATGATATCCCGAAGCAGTTCCTCATGGGTGTGTACGCCCACAGCACGACCCGTAATGGAGCTGAACTCATGACGGTTGGCACCCTTGAACACGATGCGCTTGCCGTTGAGCAGCATCCGATTGTTCTTCAACTCGAACTTGCGGAAACCGATTTTCTGCCCGGTCACCTCTACCAGATGGCCTGCATTGTCCAGCAGCTCGATTTCCAGTTCATACAGAGCTGGGTCCTCTGCACTCCACAGGTAGGGGTTCTCCACCGCATGGCTGAACAGAGCAGAGCCGCTGTTCAGTGCGATTTTTTCGGAGAACACTTCCAGTTCACTGCTGCGCAGGGTCAGACGGGCTGCGCCCTTACCCTCCACCTGCAATGCAACTTCCAGCGTGGAATGAGTAAAATCATCCCCGGCAAACAGCGTTTTGACGGATATATCTTCCAGATGCACGGTGGGGATGGCGTACAGCCACACGTTGCGGAAGATGCCGGAGAAGCGGAAGAAGTCCTGATCTTCGCACCAGCTGGAGGAAGTCCACTTGAACACCTGCACAGCAAGTTTGTTCACGCCCGGCTGGAGATAGGGAGTCAGATCGAATGCGTGTGCGGAGAAGCTGTCCTCGGTGTAACCCACATAAGACCCGTTCAGCCAAAGAGCCATGCCGCTTTCCACACCCTCGAACTCGATGTGGACGGGCTTGCCCTGCATGGATTCCGGCAGCTCGAAGTATTTTATATAGCTTGCCACCGGATTGAACCGCTGCGGGATCTCGCCCGGCTGTACTTCTTCACGGCCATCCCACGGATACTGAACATTCGCGTACTGGGGAATGTCGTAGCCCTCCATCTGGATGTGTGCCGGAACATGAATGTCATCCCAGCCGCTGCAATCGTAATCCGTCTTTTCAAAGCCGGGGATGGCACTGGTGTAGTTCTTTGCGTAGGCGAATTTCCAGATACCGTCCAGCTTCAGCGCCAAAGAAGAGGAGCCTGTCCGATATTCTTCGCGGGAAGCGTAAGTACGGAAACTTGCATGAGCATTCAGCACGTTTTCCTTGAAAAAGGTGGGGTCTTTTACTTTTGCAAAATCAAATGCAGCCATAGTATTTCCTCATTTACCTTTTATAATTTTATAATATTTCTCCAGCCTCCCCGGAGGAATCGCTGGATTCCTCCGGGGAACAGCAGATGAAGGAGAAATGATAATGGCTTGTTATCAGACTGCTGCACGCAGTTTTTCATTTGCTTCTTCGACCTTCATACGAGAGAGAATGAAGGTGATGATGGCATCCAGAGCAAACGGAATCACCAGATACATGATCTTCAGCATATTGATGCAGGAATCCGGCTGAACGGTCAGAGCGCTGTCAAAATGGCTTGCAGCCAGCAGCCAGCCGGTGATGGCAGTACCCAGACCGCCGCCCAGCTTCACACCGAGAGAAGTGCAGGAGTACATCGTGCCATCCACGCGCTTATGCTTCGTCAGCCAAGTGTACTCAGAGCAGGCTGCAATCACAGCGTTCATATCGCCCTGCCAGGGACCCTGACCAAGAGCTGCGATTGCAGTAAAGAGCAGCATCAAGGTCACATTGCCGCTGCCCATGTAACCAGCTACAGCAACCAGTGCACGAGAAATCGTTGCCAGAGTATAGCTCATTACATTCAGCTTATACATTCCATTCCACTTTGCAACCAAGGTCGGGGTGAACACCAGTGCGATGATCAGAGGAATGTTGATTGCCCAAGAGAATACACCGAACAGATTCTGGTTGCCAAGGATGTAGGTTGCATAGTAGGTACCCATGCTGATCATGGCACCGTAGATCTGCTGCAAAATGTAGGTGACGCAAATCATCATATAATATTTGTTACCAGCAAGCAGCTTTGCAGCCTGAACCAGATTGTACTTTTCGTCCTGCTCGATTTCCTTTTTGTCGGTGGTATCCACCAATTCGCCTTCCGGCAGTTCCTTCACGGAGAAAACGGAGAGGGTGTTGACAAGCAGACCGATGATGGCGTAGATGATTGCAACAGTGCGCCAACCGGCAGCACCACCGCCCAATGCCGTAACAGCACCCAGCGTGATGGACTGGATGAGCAGGCTGGTGGCAAAGGCGAACATGAAACGCCAAGAACCCATCTCGACCTGTTCGGCACTGTTCTTCGTGACGAGAGCAGTCAGTGCAGAGTAAGCAATGTTGTTGGCAGTGTAGAATACAGCGTTCAGCAGAGTATATGCGATCAGGAACCATGCGTACTGTGCAAACTGTCCCAGATTGGTCGGAATGGCGAAAATTGCCACCAGCGTAATGGCACAGCCAATGTAGCCGTACAGCATCCAAGGACGGGCTTTGCCCATCTTAGAATGCGTTTTGTCAATCAAAGAACCGAAGAAAATGTCCGTCACACCGTCCAGCAGTTTGGAAACTGCAATCAGAGTGCCGACAATACCGGGGTTCAGGCCAACGGTGTTGGTCAGATAGATCATGACGAAGGAGGACAGGAATGCATACACCACGTTGCCTGCAATATCGCCTGAACCATAGCCGACTTTATTATACCACTTTAGATAACGCTTCTCAGTCATTGTGCTTTCTCCCATCTTGCTTGTTTTGTGTGGGCGCGACCAATCTGCTGCGCACTTCAGACTGGAATCCTCATCACGCAAGTTGCCCAAATCTCTTGCGTTTCGTCTGAAAATATTATAGAATCTAATGGAACGAAAAGATATAGACAAGATGGAACAAAATATGCACAAAATCAAAGCGTTTGTAATTTTTTGATAGAACATTTTCCAAATCACTGTAAAATCTCTGAAGATGAGGAGGACGCAGGGATGTATTTCAACTCAGGATATTTGAACAACTCCCGTTTGGATTTCAAAGACAACTCAAAGCCGCTGGTCGTAGGCAGTTGCGGCACTTATCGCTTGAAAAAACGCCCTAAGCTGCCTACTTTTTGGGCAAAGGGTCGCAGAGACTATCAAATCCTCTATGTGGCATCTGGTAAAGCACACTTCTGGTTCGATGGTGTTGAGGAAGTGGTGACTTCTGGACACATGGTGCTTTATCAGCCGAAAGAAATCCAGAAGTATGTCTACTATGTAGAAGATCATCCAGAGGTGTTCTGGATTCACTTTACAGGATATGATGTCAAAAACATCCTGAACTATCACGGAATACCCTTGGACAAGCACGTTTTTTACAGCGGCACACTGCCGGATTACAAAATGCTGTTCCGAAAGATCATCCGGGAACTGCAACAATGTGAATATGGCTATGAAGACTATATTGCTTCTCTCTTCAACATCATTCTGCTTTTAGTAAGCAGGCAACAACAGGAAAGCGAGAAAACAACTACAAGCATCCCCGAAGAAATCGAAGCCGCCGTTGCCTACTTTAACGAGAATTATAATACAAAGGTCAGTGTGGACGATTACGCAGAATCGCTGCATATCAGTACGAACTGGTTTATCCGTAATTTTAAGCAGCACATGAAAATAAGCCCTGCACAATACATCCTGTCCCTTCGGATGGTAAATGCACAAAGCTTATTGGAGAACACCGAATACAATATTGGAGAAATTGCAGAGATCGTAGGGTATGATAACCCACTCTATTTTAGCCGGGTATTCAAGAAAGAGTATGGTGTCAGTCCGGCACAGTACCGAAAGAATCTGGAAGAATCTACTGAAAAATGAGAAAGATTCCTTATAAATAAGGAGAGTAGAACCATGCCGATAAAAAATGCGATCCACAGCCAACAAGTCTACGACCCAACGGATGAATCCATCATGGCAGAGCAGGAACTTTGCATGGAGCGGCTGTATGCTTATAATCATACCCGCCCTTCCGAACACGCAAAACGGGAGCAGCTTTTGAAAGAAATGCTTGCAGAGTGCGGCGCAGGCTGCTGGATTGAGCCGCCGTTTCACGCCAATTGGGGTGGAAAGCACGTTCACATGGGCGATTATGTCTATGCCAACTTCGGGCTGACCTGCGTGGATGATACCCATATCTACATCGGAGAGCACACCATGATAGGTCCGAACTGTGTCCTTGCAACCGCAAACCACCCGATCCTGCCGGAACTGCGTGAGAAAGCATACCAGTACAATCTGCCCATCCGCATTGGACGCAACTGCTGGCTGGGTGCTGGCGTGATCGTGGTGCCGGGTGTTACCATTGGGGATAATACGGTGATCGGTGCGGGAAGCGTAGTGACAAAGGACATTCCTGCTAACGTAGTGGCGGTGGGAAACCCATGCCGTGTGCTGCGCCCCATCAGTGAACACGACAAAGAATATTTCTATCGGGATCGAAAAATCAACTGGGGAACGCTTTAACCATAGGAGGTCTCTTCATGTTAGAGCATTTTTTCAAATCGCTAGTTGCAACAGTTTCTGACCCTTACCAATGCAATCGCATTACAGATGCGTTGGCGGCAGCTGGAATTAAATTCTATTGTAAATCCAAAGATGTCAATCGGCATAACACATTTGACCAAGCAAGAATTGGAACCCTCGGCATAAAACCGCAGTATGTCACAGAGGTGTTTGTGGACAAAGAAAATGCTGATATGGCTCTGCACATTATACATACCCTGTCATAAGCCCGGAGTTCCCCCTGCGAACCAAACATTCCGATATAAAAAAGGACGCTGCCGCCTCTGGATGAGAGGTTGCAGCGTCCTTTTGGTATCAGAGGGTGAATGGTCTGTCAGACCGAACGGCTCTCAGCGAATTGGATACTTTTAGCTTGCATTTTCCTGTTCGTCAAGAATGCGCCAGCCGTCCATCAAATCTGAATTTTCCATAATAAAGGTGTGGGCAGTATCCTGTCCCCACGAGTTGTCGTATTTCAGCATCAGATAATCGCTCAACTCGGTTCGATTTTTGAACTTCAACAAGCGATACGGCTCCTGAAAAGCGACCTTTTCGACGAAATATACTGCATCCGATGTGGGAAGCATAACGCCGACATGACCGATCATAAGAGAATTGTCCGTTTCAGAGAACTGATCGTGCAGGACTACGGAGACGAGACGAATCTTACCATCGTCTACGAAGGAGAGACCGCGTTTCTTCCATTCCTGCTGAATCGTTTTCAAATGGGCAGGAATATCGGTCGTATTGGTGGTTTTAACCGGGGCGAACAGCGCATCAAACTTTTGCCGTTCGTCGCCGCAAAGGGATTCCGGGTCAGAATCCAGTGTTTCATAGTCCATAAACAGGGTGTCCTCGGCTGAGTCAAGGTCTGCCTTTCCCGTGACAGTGGTAAAATCACCGAACAGCCCACAAGCGGTAATCCGACAGTTCCAGCCGGGGAAGGTGTCATATTTTTCCGTCCATGCGTCCTGCATGGAGTAAGGATCGTATTTCAGATCCGAAGGCTTGGCATTTTCAAACCCTGTGGTGAGCCATGCCGGGTCCACAGCATTGTTGAACTTTTGCACATGATCAAAGAAGGTCTGTATCCGCAGGTCGGATACGCCGGCATCCTGCAAAAGTTTGGAAAGAAGATCCTGTGTATCTGAATCTGCTAAATTGGAGTATTCGATTTGCTGAAGGACGGGCTGAGAAGCTTTTTGAGTGCAGCCCCCTGCCAGCGCACCGCAAAAAAGTGCAGCGGAACAGACAAGAAAAGTTCGACGTTTCAAAAATGGTCACCTCGTTGTGTTTTTCGGAAAATTTCTTTGAGTGCCGGAGTCTCAACCATAAGCGAAGAGAGCAACGCCGTTGGTCTCGTAACGAATGGTATCACAGATAAACAAAGAAAATCAATGACTTCTGTCGTATTTGACCATATATAATGTTGCAGTATCCATATCCCATACGGCTAACGTCCATTTGGGGAAAAGACAATGCGGCAGTTTTCTGAACGATTTTCTTTATGTCTGACACAACAGGAGTATACCCAAGTTGGAATAAGAATTTTCCGCTTTTTCCGAATGGAAGGTTCAAATCGCTTTCCAGATAGACGGAGGATACCAACTTGCGAAGCGCGGAACGGCAACCCCATAGATTTCCCCATGCGGCATCTTTTCCAGACCGATTTCACATAGATAATGCTGCTCCTCAGAGATGAGTTTCTTCTTTTTCATACATTTCCTCGCTTGTATAACGACTGGCAGATGTTCTTCGGCGGGGCTTCTTCCAAGAAAAATCACTCGTGAAGATCGAAATTGCGCGATGTAACTTAGCTGGGGGAGAAAAGTCATTTGTCGGGGTCGTTTGACCACAATTTGACCACAAAAGGAATGAAACGTCTTGACATCCAATGAAATAGAATGGTTCAATGCATTTGAAATTTAACGATACTGAGTCTAGGCAGTATCGGAGTGTACATTGTGTTTTCGAGAGAAGCACAATGGGGTTCAAGAGGCCGTGAGTTCGATTCTCGCCACTCGGACCAGAGCTCTTCAGTCGAGAGACTGAAGAGCTTTTTGTTATATCTTGAACTTTTGCAAACAACAGAGCCGCAGTCTTTTGGGAGACTGCGGCTCTGTTTTATACTGCTTTATTTGCCCTCTGCGCGGAGTTTCGCGTCCTTTTCCAGCAAGGGCTTGAGGTATTGGCCGGTAAAGCTGCCCGGCGCCTCGGCCACCTGCTCCGGCGTGCCCTCGGCGACGATGAGGCCGCCGGCACTGCCGCCCTCGGGGCCGAGGTCGATGATGTAGTCGGCGCACTTGATGAGGTCGAGGTTGTGTTCGATGACGATGACGGTGTTGCCTGCATCCACCAGCTTCTGCAGCACCTCGATGAGGCGGTGGACATCAGCCATGTGGAGGCCGGTAGTCGGCTCGTCGAGGATATACACGGTCTTACCCGTGCTGCGGCGGGCCAGCTCGTTGGCCAGCTTGACACGCTGCGCCTCGCCGCCCGAAAGGGTCGTGGCGCTCTGCCCCAGCGTGACATACCCCAGGCCCACGTCCAACAGCGTCTGCAGCTTGCGGGCGATTTTCGGCTGGTTGGCGAAAAAGACGACCGCCTCTTCCACGGTCATGTTCAGCACGTCAGAGATGGTCTTTTCCTTATACTTGACTTCCAGCGTTTCGCGGTTGTAGCGTGCGCCCTTGCAGACCTCGCAGGGAACGTAGACGTCCGGCAGGAAGTGCATCTCGATTTGGAGGATGCCGTTGCCCTCGCAGGCCTCGCAGCGGCCGCCCCGGACGTTGAAGCTGAACCGTCCCGGGCCGTAGCCCCGCATTTTAGCGTCCTGCGTCTGGGAAAAGACCGTGCGGATGTCGTTGAACACGCCGGTATAGGTGGCGGGGTTGGAGCGGGGCGTGCGGCCGATGGGCTGCTGGTCGATACCGATGACCTTATCCACGAACTCGAGGCCCTCTACCCCATCGCACTTGCCAGCGCGGGAGCGGGCGCCGTTCAGCTCACAGGCGAGGGTCTTATACAAAATCTCGTTGATGAGGCTCGACTTGCCCGAGCCGGAGATGCCCGTCACGCAGACGAACTCGCCCAGCGGAAATTTTACATCGATGTTGCGCAGATTGTTTTCGCGTGCACCCTTCACCGTGAGGAAATTGCCGTTGCCAGGGCGGCGGGTCTGCGGCACCTCGATGCGCTTACGGCCCGACAGATAGTCGCCGGTGATGCTGCGCTTGGCCTTGCAGATGTCCTTGACGGAGCCTGCGGCCACGATCTCGCCGCCGTGGACGCCCGCGCCCGGGCCGACATCCACGATATAATCGGCGCTGCGCATGGTATCCTCGTCGTGCTCGACCACGATGACCGTATTGCCGAGGTCGCGGAGATTTTTCAGCGTTGCGATGAGTTTATCGTTGTCGCGCTGGTGCAGGCCGATGGACGGCTCATCCAGCACGTACAACACACCCGACAGAGCGCTTCCGATTTGGGTGGTCAGACGGATGCGCTGGCTCTCGCCGCCGGACAGAGTGCCTGCCGACCGGGCCAGTGTGAGGTAATCGAGGCCCACGCTCTGCAAAAACTGCAGGCGGTTCTTGATCTCCTTCATGATCTGGCCGCCGATCTGCTTCTGCTTTTCGGTCAGGTTCGGCTCATTGTCGGCGATGAATTTCAACTCGTCCCGAATCGACATTTCGCAGAAATCGCTGATGTTTTTGCCGCCGATGGTCACAGCCAGCACCACCGGTTTCAGACGTTTACCATGGCAGTCGGGACACTCGACGCCCGACATGAAGCTGCCGATCTCCTCCTTCATCCACTCGCTGTTCGTCTCGCGGAAGCGGCGCTCAAGGTTCTCGACGATGCCCTCAAAGGTATTATAATAGACGCCGCTGCCGAACTCATTCGTGCGGTGCATCTCGATTTTTTCTTCGTTGGTGCCGTAGAGCAAGGCGTTGACGGCCTCGGTGCTCATTTCTTTGATGGGCGTATCCAGCGCAAAACCGTACTTTTTGCCCAGACCCAGATAATACATCTCGGCTACAGAGCCTTCGGCGTAGTACCAGCCGCTGGCTTTGATGGCGCCCTCCCGAATCGAGAGGTCCCGGTTGGGCAGGATGCGCTCTTCGTCCACCCGCATGAAGGTGCCGAGGCCGGTACACTTCTCGCAGGCACCCAGAGGGTTATTGAAGGAGAAGAGCCGGGGTGACAAATCGCTGATGGAAATGCCGTGCTCAGGGCAGGCGAAATTCTGGCTGAATGTCATACATTCGCCACCGATGACATCCACCTCAGCCACGCCGCCGGTGAGAGCAAGCGCCGTTTCCAGCGAGTCAGCCAGACGACCGCGGATGCCCTTGCGCATGGCAAGACGGTCAACGACGATCTCCACGGTGTGCTTAATGTTCTTTTCCAGCGCAATCTCCTCGTCGAGGTCGTACATGTTACCGTCGATTTTTACGCGGGCGTAACCGGCGCGGCGGGCGGCGTCCAGCTCTTTCTGCTGGGTGCCTTTGCGCTGACGGACGACAGGCGCGAGGACCTGGAACTTCGTCCCCTCTTCCAGCTTGAGCACAGCGTCCACCATCTCATCCACGCTCTGCTGGCTGATGACCCGCCCACACACCGGGCAGTGCGGCACGCCCACGCGGGCGTACAAAAGGCGCAGATAATCGTAAATTTCCGTCACAGTACCCACGGTGGAGCGGGGGTTGTGGCTGGTGGTCTTCTGGTCGATGGAAATGGCCGGAGACAGGCCGGTGATCTCGTCCACATCGGGCTTGTCCATCCGGCCAAGGAACATCCGGGCGTAGCTGGACAGGCTCTCGACATAGCGGCGCTGGCCGTCGGCGTAGATGGTGTCGAAGGCAAGGCTCGACTTGCCCGAGCCGGACAGGCCGGTCATAACGATGAATTTTTCACGCGGGAGGGTCAGATTCACGTTTTTCAGGTTGTGCTCCCGCGCACCCTTGATGACTATTTTATCGTTTGCCAAGGTACTTTCTCCCTCTTCTCTGTGTCTGTGCATGGTTCTGCTTCCGCTCCGTCTCTGCCGAGGAATCCACGGTGGGGTTCTCGCCCCGGCGCAGGCGGTCGATCTGGTCGCGCAGGAAGGCCGCATGCTCAAATTCCAGCAGCTTGGCAGCTTCCTTCATCTCCCGGGTCAGGCGGTCAATGGCGGCTTCGCGCTCGAGCTTGCCCATCCGCCGGGTGTTCATCCTGGCATTCTCAGCCTTGTCGCTGATCTCAATCGAATCCGGGATGGCCTTGACGATGGTCTTCGGGACGATGCCGTGTTCAGTGTTGTAGGCCATCTGGATGGCGCGGCGGCGTTCTGTCTCGGTGATGGCGCGGTCCATGCTGTCCGTCACCTCGTCGGCGTACATGATGACCAGACCTTCGGCGTTGCGGGCGGCGCGGCCGATGGTCTGAATCAGGCTCGTCTCGCTGCGGAGGAAGCCCTCTTTGTCGGCGTCGAGGATGGCCACAAGGCTGACCTCGGGCAAGTCGAGGCCCTCACGCAGCAGGTTGATGCCCACCACCACGTCGATAGTGCCGAGGCGGAGGTCTTTGATGATCTCCATCCGCTCGAAGGTGTCCACCTCGTGGTGCATATACTTGACCTTTATCCCCTGTTCGGTAAAGTAATCCGTCAGATCTTCGGCCATTTTCTTGGTCAGCGTCGTGACCAGGACGCGCTCATGCCGCTCGATGCGAGCGTTTATCTCGCCCAGAAGGTCAGTCACCTGCCCCTCTACGGGGCGCACCGAGATGAGCGGATCCAGCAGACCAGTGGGCCGGATGACCTGCTGGGCCACCTGGGTGCTGTTCTTCCGCTCGTACTCGCCGGGGGTGGCCGAGACAAATATCATCTGGTTGAGCTTGGATTCCACTTCCTCGAACTTGAGGGGGCGGTTGTCAAAGGCCGACGGCAGGCGGAAACCGTACTCCACCAGCGTCTTTTTTCGGGCGTAGTCGCCACCGTACATGGCCCGCACCTGCGGCAGGGTGACATGGCTCTCGTCTACGAAGAGCAGGAAGTCGTCCGGGAAATAGTCAAGCAGAGTCGTGGGCATACTGCCCGGCGCACGGCCCGACAGAACGGCAGAATAGTTCTCGATGCCCTTGCAGATACCCACTTCCGTCAGCATCTCAATGTCGTAGTTCGTCCGTTGCTGGATGCGCTGGGCCTCGATGAGCTTACCTTCCGAGGTAAACTGCTTCACCTGCGCGTCGCACTCGGCGCGAATCTTTTCAATGGCGGCAGCCTTTTTGTCGGCGCTGACGATATAGTGGCTGGCCGGGAAGATGGCAACATGCTTGACCACGTTCTGCTTGGCGCCCGTGAGGGGGTTGAACTCGGTGATGCGGTCGATCTCATCGCCGAAGAACTCCACCCGGATGGCCAGCTCGCTCATATAAGCCAGATAGATGTCCACGATGTCGCCGTGGACGCGGAACTTATTGCGGATGAAATTGACATCGTTGCGCTCATATTGCAGCGTCACCAGCTTTTCACACAACTCGTCCCGCTCCATCTGCATCCCGGGCCGCAGGCTGATGACCATGCTGCGATAGTCGATGGGGTCGCCCAGCGAGTAGATGCAGGACACCGACGCGACGATGATGACGTCCCGCCGCTCCGAGAGCGCCGCCGTGGCCGAGTGGCGCAGGCGGTCGATCTCGTCGTTGATAGCGCTGTCCTTTTCGATATAGGTATCGGTGCTGGGGATATAGGCCTCCGGCTGGTAGTAGTCGTAGTAGGAGACGAAATATTCCACGGCGTTGTCCGGGAAAAACGAGCGAAACTCGGTGCAGAGCTGGGCGGCCAGCGTCTTGTTGTGGGCCAGCACCAGCGTCGGGCGATTGCACTGGGCGATGACGTTCGCCATCGTGAAGGTCTTGCCGCTGCCGGTGACGCCCAACAGGGTCTGGCAGCGGTCGCCCCGCTCTACCCCCTCTACCAGCTGTGCGATGGCCTGCGGCTGGTCGCCCGTGGGGGCGTAGGACGACACCAGATGGAATTTTTCCTCTGCCACAAAAAGCCCTCCTTTCCAAAACTACGATTAGTTGTATCTCTTGCAGCCATTATACCACAATTATTTTATAATGTAAATCATTCTCTTCCATATGGGCGTAACATTGCGCCGGTCTCAAAGTCGTAGAAAGGCAGGCGGTTGGATTCCCGCATGGAGAAGTAGTCGTTTTCGGCGAGGATGATGTGGTCGCGCAGGCGTATCTTGACCAGCCCCAGCGCACGGACGATGTTCTCGGTGGCGGCGAGGTCTTCGCGGGAGGGCAGCGGCACACCGTTGGGGTGGTTGTGGCAGAGCACGACGCTTTCCGTCCCGCCCCGGAGCGCCGCCGAGACGACGTCCTTCACCTCGAGACTCACCATCCGGGCGTTCCCCTCCTTGAGCCAGTATACGCTCTTTACCCGGCCGCGGCTGTCCAGTGAAAGGAGCAGGGCTTTCTCCTGTTTTGCCCCGGCGAAACGGGGTTTCAGGTAAGCCACCAGCCGCTCGGTGGTGGTCAATGCACCTTCGGTGCTGGTGCGGCTGTGCTCGTAGTACCGACTCACCTCGGGCAGGAGATGCAGCATCCGGGCGCTGGCCGGGCCGACGCCCGACACACGGCAAAGTTCTTCTTCACTGGCTTCCAGCACGCCGGCAAAGCTGCCGAACCGTTCCAGCAGCGCGTGGGCGATGCCGTTGGTATCCCGGCGGGCGTTGGTGATGTAGAGCAGATATTCCAGTGCCTCGTGGGGTGCGAGGCTTTCCAGCCCGTACTGCTCCACCCGGGCGCGCATCCGCTGCCGGTGACCCTCGTGGCTTATGTTCTGTCCTGCCATAGCTGCGCTCCTTTGTTTGTAGTCGTTTCTTTTATAGTACCCCATTTTCGGCAAAAGACAAGAGCCGACAGAAAATATTCTGCGTTGACTTCACGGGGAGAGTAGATTATTATAAGTACAAACAACCCTCTCAGTCTCGCTTCGCTCGCCAGCTCTCCCAGAGGGCGAGCCATTGGCAAATCGGGCCACTTTCTACTACCTGCCGAAAGTCCAACTTTGCGCAAAAGGCCGGGCCTTGCTACAGAGGGCAGAAATCATCTTGAATTAAGGAAAAACAGAATGAAACAATACACTGCCACCGCCAACGACGAGGGTGTCCGCCTCTCCCGCTTTGTCCAGAGCGTGACCCGTGACTTCCCTACCAGCCTTTTATACAAGAGCTTCCGCAACAAGCGCATCAAGGTCAACGGCAAAAAGGGTGTACCCGAAGACCGCATCAAGGCCGGCGACCTCATCGAGCTCTACATCAACGACGAATTCTTCCCGCCCGAGGGTGCAAGGCCAACCCGCAAGCCCGCCCCAAAAAAGCAGCAGAACCAGCCCAAGGTGACGGTCATCTACGAGGATGAGAACATTGCCGTCCTCTACAAGCCCACCCATCTGCTCTGCCACAGCGACCGCACCGGCGACGCAAACCTTGTGGACGCCTTCACCCAGTATCTGGCCCAGAAGGGCGAGTACGACCCCCAGGGCGAGAACCGCTTCAAGCCCGGCATCTGCAACCGCCTCGACCGCGGCACTGAGGGCCTCGTCATCGCGGCCAAGAGCTACGCCGCCCTCCGGGACATGAACGAGATCATCCGCACCGACCTGCTCAAGAAGGAATACTACACCATCACGGTGGGCATCCCCCAGAGCGGGCGCTTCACTGCATGGTGGGAGCACGACGAGAAGAACAATAAGGTGAGCATCCACGCCCACCAGTCCCAGGACGAGCGCCGCAAGCAGATCATCACCGATGTGGACGTGCTGCGGACGGCTGGCCCCTTCGCCCTCTGCCGCATCGGCCTCATCACCGGCCGCACTCACCAGATACGCGCCCATCTGGCCTATCTGGGCAAGCCGGTGCTGGGCGACATCAAGTACGGCAACCGCAAGATGAATGAGCGCACCGGCACCAAGACGCAGGCCCTCTGCGCCGTCCGCATCAGCTTTCTCGACATTCCCGAGGAAAATACCCTCCACTACCTCTCCGGCAAGGTCATCAAACTGAAAGACCCGCAGATCGTAAAGCAGTTCGACACGCTGGATAAAAATAAGCAGGCCCCCGCCGAGGAGAAGTAAGATGGAAAAAGTCGATAGGACCCACTGGGAGCGGGCTGAATTGTTCAAGTTTTTCTCCGCTGTTTCCCACCCTTTTTACAGCGTCACCTTCCGGGTGGATGTAACAAACCTTTACCGCTATGTTAAGGAGCGGCATTTGTCGTTTTATTACGCGATGGGGTATCTCGTGACGGACGCCGTGAACAGCGTGAAGAATTTCCGCTACGCCATCCGGGACGGCGAGGTGTGGCTGCTGGATGAGCGCATTCCCAGTCTGACCGACCTGAAACCCGGCAGTGAGCAGTTTCACATCGTCACCCTGCCAAAAGTCAGTGGCATTGCGGAGTTCTGTGCCTCCGCACAGGCGAGAAGCGCTGCCCAGAAGACCCTTCTTGACCAGGACGAAGAGAACGACAACCTCATCTATATCTCCTGCACACCGTGGTTTGATTTGACCGGCTGCACCAACGAGCGGGATTTTGACCGGGACGACAACATCCCCCGCATCACATGGGGCAGATATGGCGAGGAAAATGGCCGCAAGAAATTGGGGATGTCGGTGGAGGTCAATCACCGCTTCATCGACGGTCTCCATCTGGGGAAATTCTACGAGAAACTACAGGCCGACATCGACGCACTATAAGGAGGCATTCTGATGTATCCTGACCGCAAGACCCGCAGGTAAGTCTCTCCCCTCTTTTTGCATTGGAGGTACAGCACCATGCACAAGCCCCGCATCATCTTTTTCGACATCGACGGCACCCTCATTGACATGGAGAAAAAGCGTATTACTGAGCGGACACTGGACGCTCTGCGCCGCTTACAGCAAAACGGCATCCTGCTTGCCATCGCCACCGGGCGTTCTCCGCTTATTGTGCCGAAATTCGACGGCGTGGAGTTCGACGTCTTTCTCACCTACAACGGCTCCTACTGCTATGACCGTCGCGGAGATATTTTTGCCAGCCCCATCCCGCCGCAGGATGTGCAGACGCTGATCCAAAACGCCGCGGCGCTTGGTCGTCCGGTGTCGGTTGCAGGACGGACGCAGCTCCTCTCCAACGGAACGGATGACGATTTGACAGCATATTACGCCATCGGCGGACGAGCGCCGGTCATTTCCGATAAGTTCGATGAAGTCTCCCGAGGTGAAGTTTTCCAGCTGCTGATGGGCTGCCGCGAAAGCGACTGGCCCGCCATTCTCAAAGGCACGAGCGGTGCAAAAATCGCCGCCTGGTGGGACAGGGCGGTGGACATCATCCCCATCTCCGGCGGAAAAGGAGCCGGTATCCAGAAAGTTCTGGCCTATTACGGCCTGACGCCCGAGGATGCAATGGCTTTCGGTGACGGCAACAACGATATAGAAATGTTTCAGGCTGTCGGTCACAGCGTCGCCATGGGCAACGCCTCTGCCGATTTGAAAGCCATCGCCAGCGAGGTCTGTCGTCCCTGTGCTGAGGATGGTATTTACCACTACTGCAAAGAAAATGGTTTGATTTAAGGAAACAAAAAGAGGCCGCTGTGTTCAACCTCTCCGTCACGGCTTCGCCGTGCCGCCTCCCCTATCGAGGGGAGGCTTTGGCATGGCAGAAAGCCCAATTTCTTCGCCAGAGGCTCCCCTCGGTAGGGGAGCTGTCGAACGAAGTGAGACTGAGAGGTTGCTTTTACAGCGGCCTCTTATTTTTTGCTATTTACTTTTCTTCTCGTTTCGCCTTTTCGGCCTCCTGCTGCCGGCGCAGTTTCTTGATGCGCTTTTTCTCGCTCTCGACGCGGGGCCAGGGCCACGAGAAGCCCTCGTTCTCCTTGCACCAGCGGGTCAGCGGGTAGAACGCAAACGCCAGCCCGAACAGGTACAGCAGGACGTACAGCAGACCCGAAAGCGTTACCAGCGCGTCCAGCGCACCAATGAGCGCCATGATGAAGCCAGCTTTCAGGAAAAACAGGCCGTTCTGGCGGCAGTACTCGGGGAAATTTTCGGCCTTGACGGCCTGACGGCCCTGGTCGCCCCAGACCCGTGGATTTTTCATGACCGAATAGCCGTAAAAGACCAGCATCAGGCCACAGGTGAGTTGGAATCCAAAAAACATCTGCGTCGTTCCTCGCTTTATTCTGGTTTGATGGAGTCAGAAGCGTGCTCAGTCGTCGTTGTACTCGCCCAGCAGCGGCTTCATGAAGGGCAGGAAGTCCAGCGTTGCAAAGTAGTCGCGGGGAGTCTCGGCACGGCGGATGAGGCGGTGAGAGCCGTCCTCGCAGAGCAGGACCTCGGCGCTGCGCAGCTTGCCGTTGTAGTTGTAGCCCATGGCAGAGCCGTGCGCACCGGTATCGTGGATATACACGATGTCGCCGATGTCGATTTTGGGCAGCATACGGTCGATGGCAAACTTGTCGTTGTTCTCGCACAGACCGCCGACCACATCGTACTTGTGGTCGTGGGGTGCGTCTTCCTTGCCCAGCACGGTGATGTGGTGGTAAGCGCCGTACATGGCGGGGCGCATCAGGTTGGCCGCGCAGGCATCCAGACCGATGTATTCCTTATAGATGTGCTTCTCGTGGATGGCAGTAGCTACCAGAGCGCCGTAGGGGCCGGTGGTGAAGCGGCCCATCTCGGTGAAGATGGAGACATCGCCCATGCCGGCGGGGACCAGAATTTCTTCAAACTTCTTGCGAACGCCCTCGCCGATGGCCATGATGTCGTTTTCAGTCTGCTCGGGGCGGTACGGGATGCCGACGCCGCCGGACAGGTTGATGTAGGCGATATGCACGCCGGTGGCCTTCTGGACGCGGACAGCCAGCTGGAAGAGGATGCCTGCCAGCTCAGGATAATAGGCGTCAGAGATGGTGTTGGAGGCGAGGAAGGCGTGGATGCCAAAGTTTTTGGCACCCTTTGCAGCCAGCTTCTTGTAGCTGTCGATCATCTGCTCCTCGGTCATGCCGTACTTGGCGTCGCCGGGCTTGTCCATGACCTGGAAGCCCTCTTTGCTCTCGCCCAGCTGGAAGGTGCCGCCCGGATTGTAACGGCAGAAGATGTTCTCCGGCACACCGGCCACGCGGTCGAGGAAGTCCACCATCGTGGCGTCGTCGAGGTTGATATAAGCGCCCAGCTCGTAAGCCTTCTTCATGTCCTCCACAGGGGTCTGGTTGGAGGAGAACATGATGTCGCTGCCGCTGAAGCCGCACACTTCGCTGAGCATCAGCTCAGTCAGAGAAGAGCAGTCCACGCCGCAGCCCTCTTCCTTCAGGATCTGGAGGATGACGGGGTTCGGCAGAGCCTTGACCGCAAAATACTCGCGGAAGCCCTTGTTCCAGCTGAATGCCTTGTTGATGCGTCGGGCGTTCTCGCGGATGCCCTTCTCGTCATAGACGTGGAAGGGGGTGGGTACGTCCTGAATGATGTCCTGAGCCATCGACTCAGTCAAAAACGGTTTCTTTTCCATGATTGTACATCCCTCTCATATATTTTTACACAGCAAAGGTGCCGTGCAGCCAGCGGTTTTACAGCTTGAGGTTCTCGCGGGTGGGGGTAAAGGTAGGCACCATTTTGGCCAACTGCTCCACCACGCTGTCGTCGTTGTGCTCGGCGGCGACGGCCAGCTCCTGGAGCTGCTGGTAGAACTCGCCCAGGTCGATGTTCCGGGGCGGAGCCACGAAGATCTTATTGTGGACGGTGCGGCGCATCTTGTCCTGCTCCTCGTCCATCATCAGCTCTTCGTAGAGTTTTTCGCCGGGGCGCAGACCCACGATCTTAATATCCATGTTCACGCCCGGCTCATAGCCGTAGAAGCGGATGAGCTGTTTTGCAAGGTCCATGATCTTGACCGGCTCGCCCATGTCCAGCACATAGATGCTGCCGCTCTCGGCCAGCGCACCGGCCTGCAGCACCAGCTGTGCCGCCTCCGGGATGGTCATAAAGTAGCGCTCGATGTTGGCATCGGTGAGGGTAACGGGGCCGCCCTTTTTGATCTGCGCCTCAAACAGCGGGATGACGCTGCCGTGGCTGCCCAGCACATTGCCGAAGCGGACGGCGACGCACTTCATGTCGGTGTTGCCCGCGAAGGTCTGAATGAGCATCTCACACAGGCGCTTAGTGCAGCCCATGACGCTGGTGGGGTTGACGGCCTTATCGGTGGAGAGCTGCACCAGCCGCTCCACGCCGTGTTCGCTGGCACTGGTGAGCAGATTCTTGGTGCCAAAGACGTTGTTCTTGACGGCCTCGGCGGGGCTGATCTCCATCAGCGGGACGTGCTTGTGGGCGGCGGCATGGAACACCACCGTCGGGTGGTACGTCTCAAATACCTCGTCCAGACGGGCCTTGTCCCGGATGGAGCCGACCAGCACCGTGACCGGCACATCACGGCCATACTTCTGCTGCAGTTCCATCAGCAGTTCATAGGCGCAGTTCTCATAAATATCGAAGATAAGCAGTTTTGCAGGCTTGAAGCGCATGACCTGACGGCAGAGCTCGCTGCCGATGCTGCCGCCGCCGCCCGTCACCAGAACGGTCTTGCCGGTGAGGTAGCCGGAGATTTTCTCCGTGTCCAGCGTGACTTCCTCACGGGAGAGAAAATCGGCGGTGTTCAGCTCACGGAACGCGCCCTGCTGAGGGGTGCCTGCACCCACCAGCTGGGGGTCGCTGAGCATCTGCACGGCGCAGTGGGTGGAGACGCAGAGGTCGATGACGTGGTTCAGGCGGTTTCCCTTCAGGGTCGGGATCGCCACGATGATGGTATGGATGTTGTAGCGGGTACATAGGTCAGGAATTTCTTCCAGTGTGCCGCGCACCGGGACACCATGGATGGTCTGGCCCAGCTTGTTGGGGTCATCATCCACGGCTACGATGACATGGCCGTAGCTGGTGTTGGTCTTGCAGACATTGATGGCCCACGCACCGGCCTCGCCCGCACCCACGATCATGACGGGGCGGTTGGGGTCCTTGCTGGTGTTGCCGCGCAGACGCTCGCCCAGCGGATGGTTCAGGAAGAGCCGCCAGGCCAGACGGCTCCCGCCGATGAACAGGAAAATGAGCACCGCCGCCATGGCATTGGCCGAGTTGAAGAGCACACCGTGGATGAAGCAGCGGTTGACCAGATAGACGATGCCCGTCGGGACGACGATCATCCCGGCCAGACGGATGAGGTCACGCTCCCCGGCGTACTTCCAAAGGATGGTGTAGAGCCGCCCGGCCAGAAAGCTGAGCAGGTAGACTGCCACGATCCAGGGCAGATTCGCGTAGAGCAGGGCGCGGTTGTGGGGCCACCAGGAGGCCTCGACAGCACCGTCTGCGCGCAGCAGCAGGGCGAAATAAAAGCTGAAGGCTACGATGGCTCCGTCCAGCGCCACCAGCAGAGCCCGGCGGGCCAGTACCTGCAGCAGATTTGTTTTCTTTTCCTTCACAGCATATCCTCTTTTGCATCGGGGGCCGGCATCCGAAGATGTCAGCTGCCGTTTTTCATTTCAAGGGCCTATCACCCCATAATATCTTTAGTATTATACTCGATTCTCTCCCCCGTGTCCAGCTATTTCACTTTTTGGACATTTTTCTTATGCCGCCTCTCCCCTGCCGCCACGGCCCGCAGCTCTTCGCCGAGGCCCAGCGGCCACGCCGCCGCAAAGCAGACCACTGCCATCCCCGCGCCGCCCAGCGCTACCGCCGCAAGCTGCAAGGGGGCTCCGCCGGTGAGCCAGTCCGCTAAAAGATGCCGCAGGGCCAGCCCGGCCCCGGCGCTGACGGCCCCCACAAAGCCCGGCGCACCCAGCCACCGCCACAGACGCAGCGGAAGGCCGCAGCTGGACAGCAGCCGCCCCGTGTTGGCGGTGCAGGTGTAGAAGCTGGACAGCAAGATCACAAAAAGAAAGCCCTTCATCCCGAAACGGGGCAGCAGGAGCAGCACGCCCACAATGCGGAGGCAGGAGTCCCACATGCTGTAGCGGAAAACGGCTTTCTGTTCTCCTACCCCCTTCATGGCACCGTCCACCATGCTCTCGAGATACATCAGCGGCATGGCCGGGCCGAGGATGACGAGGTAGCTGCCCGCCTCGGCGCTGCCGTAGAGGGCTTCGGCCAGCGGCTGACCCCACACCCAGAACGCCGCTCCTGCCAGCGCCGAGAAATAGCCGGTGAGCCGGAGCATCCTGTCGATGAGAGCCGCCAACCGCCCGTTCTGGCCCCGGAGGTGGGCCTGAGTGATCTCGGGCATCAGCAGGACGGAAAGGCTCCCCAGCAGTCCGAAGGGAAAGGTCAGCAGAGGCAGGGCCATCCCCTTGAGGCTGCCGTACTGGGCCACGGCTTCGGCACGCCCGCCGGAAAACTGCAGATAGACTGCCAGGCAGGCCGGCACCAGCATATTCTCCGCGGTGTGGAGAGCGCTGGCGAGACAACGTCCTCCCTCCACCGGCCAGAGAATGTCCCAGAGGCGCTTTCCCGGCTCCTGCGGGCGGCAGGCAGGCCGCGCACCGAAGCAGCGGCGGGCCTCTTTACGGTAAAAAAGTGCCATCAGCCCAGTGCTGACGGCCTCGCTGACCGCCGTTGCGCCCAGCACTGCCGTGCAGCGCCCGCCCACGTCCCAGCCGAGGGCGGCGGCCCGCTCCAGCGCAAAGTAGACGATGCCGATGCGGACAGTCTGCTCGGCCAGCTGGCTCAGGACGTTTGGCTCCACCTGCCGCCGGGCGATGAAAAAGCCCCGCAGTACCGACGACACCGCCATCCATGGCAGGCCCAGCGACGAGACACGCAGCGCCCCCGCTGCCCGGACATCGCCCAGCCACCATTTTGCGGCGAGACCCGCCAGCCCGAACTGCGCCGCCAGCGCCAGCACGCCCAGCCCGACCCCCGCCAGCAGGAGACAGTGAAGCATCCCCCGGGCCTCCGCCGGGCTGCGGGCCAGCTCTTCAGCCATCAGGCGGGTGGCCGCCACCGAGACGCCCGCCGTCGCCAGCGTGACGAAGAGCGAATAGACCGCCAGCACCAGCTGGTACAGCCCCATCCCCTCGCCGCCCAGGGCGTTCGCCAGCCAGATGCGCAGCCCCATGCCCGCCAGGCGGAGCAGGACGTCCGCCCCGGTCATCAAGGCTGCGTTTTTCAGATAGCTCTGCCGCACAGCGCACCCCTCCCTTTCCCCAGTGTATCTTTTTATAAATATGTAAACTGCTCCGGGAAATATGAGCGGGGCCGTGGGTTGTTTCTTTCCCAGTTTTATGATATGATATATATTGTATCTGGCGGGAATGTTCCGCCAGACAGGATCTAAGAATGCAAGGAGGAAGCGCACCCCGGTACCACGGCCGTGCGCAACGAGACAATGAGCGAAGAATGTACCCATGACTGCTCCAACTGCGGGGCAGCGTGTTCTTCCCGCAATGCTGCGCCCCAGCATGACGCACCCAACCCCAATAGCAGCGTCAAGAAGGTCATCGGCGTCGTATCCGGCAAGGGCGGCGTCGGCAAGAGCATGACCAGCGCCCTGCTGGCCTGTGCAATGGCACGCCGCGGCTACCACTGCGGCATCCTCGACGCCGACATCACCGGCCCGTCCATCCCCAAGCTGTTCGGCATCCATGGCCGTGCCATGGCTGACGACAAGGGCTGCTGGCCCATCCAGAGCCGGATGGGCATCGACGTGATGAGCATCAACCTGCTGGTGGAGAACGAGGAAGACCCCGTCGTCTGGCGCGGCCCCGTCATCGCCGGTGCGGTCAAGCAGTTCTGGACCGATGTGGTCTGGAAAGACGTCGATTTCCTGTTCGTGGATATGCCTCCGGGAACCGGTGACGTCCCCCTGACCGTCTTCCAGAGTCTGCCCGTGGACGGCATCGTCGTCGTGGCAAGCCCGCAGGAGCTGGTGAGCATGATCGTGGCCAAGGCCGTGAACATGGCCGAGATGATGAAGGTGCCGATGCTGGGCATCGTCGAGAACATGAGCTATATCGTCTGCCCCGACTGCGGCAAGCACATCAACGTGTTCGGCGACAGCCATGTGGACGAGGTGGCCGCAAAGCATCACCTGCCCGTTCTGGCCAAATGCCCCATCGACCCGCAGCTGGCTGCGCTGTCCGACGCCGGCATGATCGAGACCTACGGCGGACAGTTCCTCGAGGGTGCCGCTGACGCCTGCGAGAAGCTGCTGAAGTAAGACTTTTCCTCCCTGCACTGCCTGTTCCGGGCCGGTGCAGGGATTTTTTGTTTCTTTACAAAAGCAGGTTTTATCGCAATTTTTTGATGTGTCCCGTCTTTTTCGTGAAGTGCATTCATCTTTTCCATTGTATTTTGAAAGATTTTCCGGTTTTTTGCGGGGCGGGCCATCTTGTAAATCGGCAGATAAAGCTTTATAATAGCAAAGTGGTCAGAGGCTTATCGCACCCGCCGTGGGAAACGGGAAAGCCGAAGCCTCCACACAATAGAGTTAAGGGAAAAGGAGTATATCATTATGCTGACGAATGAATATCTGAAGCGTGTCTACGAGGGCCTGGAAAAGCGCAATGCCAACGAGCCCGAATTCCTGCAGGCTGTCCGCGAGGTTCTGGAGAGCATCCAGCCCGTCGTGGAGAAGCATCCCGAGTACGAGAAGGCCGGCCTCATCGAGCGTCTGGTCGAGCCTGAGCGCATCATCACCTTCCGTGTGCCTTGGGTCGATGACCAGGGCAAGGTCCAGGTAAACCGCGGCTACCGCGTCCAGTTCAACAGCGCCATCGGCCCCTACAAGGGCGGCCTGCGCTTCCATCCTTCTGTCAATCAGGGCATCCTGAAGTTCCTCGGCTTCGAGCAGACCTTCAAGAACAGCCTGACCACCCTGCCCATGGGCGGCGGCAAGGGCGGCTCTGACTTCGACCCTCACGGCAAGAGCGACATGGAAGTCATGCGCTTCTGCCAGAGCTTCATGACCGAGCTGTACCGCCACATCGGCCAGTTCGTGGACTGCCCCGCCGGTGATATTGGCGTCGGCGGCCGCGAGGTCGGCTATATGTTCGGCCAGTACAAGCGTCTGACCAACAGCTTCCAGGGCGGTATGCTCACCGGCAAGGGCCTGACCTTCGGCGGTTCTCTGGCCCGTACTGAGGCTACCGGCTACGGCCTGTGCTACTTCACCGCTGAGGCTCTGAAGTGTATGCGCAACGACAGCTTCGAGGGCAAGACCGTGGTCATCTCCGGCTCCGGCAATGTCGCTATCTACGCCTGTGAGAAGGCTACCCAGCTGGGTGCCAAGGTCGTCACCATGTCCGACTCCAACGGCTATGTCTACGACCCCAACGGCATCGACCTGGCCTACGTCAAGGATCTGAAGGAAGTCCGCCGTGGCCGTATCAAGGAGTATGCTGAGACCCACAAGGATGCGACCTACGTTGCTGACTGCACCAAGGTCTGGACTGTCCCCTGCGACATCGCCCTGCCCTGCGCTACCCAGAACGAGATCAACAAGGAGTCCGCAGAGGCTCTGGTGAAGGGCGGCTGCACCGTGGTCTGCGAGGGCGCTAACATGCCCAGCACTCCCGAGGCCATCGAGGTCTACCTGTCCAACGGCATCCTGTACGGACCCGCAAAGGCTTCCAACGCCGGCGGCGTGGCTACCTCCGGTCTGGAGATGAGCCAGAACTCCGAGCGTCTGAGCTGGAGCTTCGAAGAGGTCGATGCAAAGCTGAAGGGCATCATGGAGGGCATCTTCCACGCTTCCTACGATGCATCCGTGGCCGCTGGCTCCGAGGGCAACCTGATGGTCGGTGCAAACTGCGCCGGCTTCCTGAAGGTCGCTACTGCCATGATGGCTCAGGGCATCACCTACTAAGCTTTTCCTGATCTACAAGGGCCGCATCCGCGAGGGTGCGGCTTTTTTTGGTTTGCCCCGCCTGCCTGCATAACCGTCTGCCGCCCCGCTCATACTCCTTTCATCAAACGAAAAGAGGTTTTTTCATGGACGAAATGATGTTCTGTTATCAATGCGAGCAGGCGGCAAACTGCACGGCCTGCACCGGAAAAGCGGGTGTCTGCGGCAAATCAGCCGAGACAGCCGACGCGCAGGACAAGCTCACCGGGGCACTCATCGGCTTTGCCACCCTGCTGCTGGACATCGGCAGACCCATCCGGCCCCCGCAGGCACTCCTGCTGACGGAAGGATTGTTCACCACCATCACCAATGTTAATTTCGACCCCCAGACGGTGGCGCAGCTGACCGATAAGGTCTGGAAGGCAAAACAGGAGGCGTTTGCTTCCGCCTGCCCCGCTCCTTCGCCGGTGGGTGACTACGACATGGAAAAGCTGTGGCAGGAGCCGGACCCGGACGTCAAGAGCCTGAAGTCCTTCGTGCTGTTCGGCCTGCGGGGCATGGCGGCCTACTCTTACCACGCCCGGGTGCTGGATTACACCGACGGCGAGATCGACCTGTTTTTCTGCACGGCGCTGCGGGCCATCGCACAGGAGCGGGACAAGGACAAGCTCTTCCAGCTGGTGGAGGACACCGGGCGGATGGCCTACCGGGTCATGGCTGAGCTGGACAAGGCCAACACCGGCGCGTTTGGCGACCCGGAGCCGGTGGAGGTGTCCCTGACCATCGAGAAAGGGCCTTTCATCGTCATCTCCGGCCACGACCTCTACGACGCCAAGTGCCTGTTGGAGCAGACCGAGGGCAAGGGCATCAATGTCTACACCCACTCCGAGATGCTGCCTGCCCACGGCTACCCGGAGCTGAAAAAGCGCTTTCCTCATCTGAAAGGCAACTTTGGCACCGCATGGCAGAACCAGCAGCGGGAGTTTGAGGACATCCCTGCACCGGTGCTCTTCACCACCAACTGCATCATGCCCCTCCGGCCCAGCTATGCCGACCGGGTATTCACCACCTCTGTCGTCTCCTATCCCGGCGTCACCCACATCGGGGAGGACCGAGATTTTTCACCGGTCATCGCCAAGGCGCTTGAGCTGGGCGGCTACCCGGAGGACACCCTCATCCCGGGCATGAACGGCGGCAGTGTGGTCGCCACCGGCTTTGCCCACCATGCCGTACTGAGCCATGCGGAGGAGATCGTCCAAGCCGTCCACGAGGGTGCCATCCGGCACTTTTTCCTCATCGGCGGCTGCGACGGCACCCGCCCCTCCCGCCGGTACTACACGGATTTTGCCAAGCTGACCCCGCCCGACACCGTCATCCTGACGCTGGCCTGCGGCAAGTTCCGGCTCAACGACCTGCCGCTGGGTACGGTGGCGGGTCTGCCCCGCATCCTCGACGTGGGCCAGTGCAACGACGCCTACAGTGCCATCCGGATCGCGCTGGGTCTGGCCGAAGCTTTTGACTGCTCGGTCAACGAGCTGCCCCTCTCCATCATCCTCTGCTGGTTCGAGCAGAAGGCGGTCTGTGTGCTGATGGCCCTGCTGGCGCTGGGCATCCGGGGCATCCGTCTCGGCCCCACCCTGCCCGCCTTTCTCTCCCCCGGGGTGGCCGCTGTTTTGCAGGAGAAGTATGACCTCCGGCCCATCACCACGCCGGAGGACGATCTTGCCGCCTGTCTGGGCCGGCACTGAGCCGGAAAAGGCATACTATTTCCTACTCTGCGTGTCTGTTTTTCACAAGAAGAACCGTCGCCGTGTACCCACATTTGGTGCAGCTGTCACTTGAATCTTTTTCAGCACCTTTGTATAATATTCTTGTTATCCGGAACAAGGGCGTTCCAGATGAGTCTTTGCCGACCCATCTGGGACGCCTTTTCTTTTTACCAACATTAAGAGGGACTCTGCGGAATGTGCCGCAGCATTGCCAGGATATTCTCCGGAAAATCGAAAAAAGGATGGGAAAGTCTATGGAAAATTTCACGGAGCAAAAAGGGCCTCTGGGCCTCTATGACCCCCAGTTCGAGCACGACGCCTGCGGCATCGGTGCCGTCGTGGACATCAAGGGCCGCAAGAGCCACCAGACCGTCAGCGACGCGCTGTCCATTGTGGAGCGCCTTGAGCACCGCGCCGGCAAGGACGCCGAGGGCAAGACCGGCGACGGCGTGGGCATCATGCTGCAGATCAGCCACCGCTTCTTTGCCAAGGTAGCCGACGAGCTGAACATCAGCCTTGGCAACGAGCGTGAATACGGCGTAGGTATGTTCTTCTTTCCTCAGAACGAACACCTGCGCGCCCAGGCCATGAAGCTTTTTGAGCTTGTCACCCGCAAAGAGGGCCTCGAGTTTCTGGCATGGCGCGAAGTGCCTGTAGACCCCGACGCCGTGGGACAGAAAGCCCGCGACTGTATGCCCGCCATCTGGCAGTGCTTCATCAAAAAGCCCGCCAAGGTGAGCAAGGGCATCGACTTTGACCGCAAGCTCTACATCGTCCGCCGGGTCTTCGAGCAGGCCAGCAACGGCACCTATGTCCCCAGCCTGTCCAGCCGCACCATCGTGTACAAGGGCATGTTCCTCGTCCACGACCTGCGCCAGTTCTACCTCGATCTGCAGGACGAGGACTATGAATCCGCCATCGGCATGGTCCACAGCCGCTTCTCCACCAACACCAACCCCAGCTGGATGCGCGCCCACCCCAACCGCTTCATCCTCCACAACGGCGAGATCAACACCATCAAGGGCAACACCGACGCCATGCTGGCCCGTGAAGAGACCATCTCCTCCCCCATCATGAAGGAGGACATGAACAAGATCCTGCCCATCATCAACACCTCCGGCTCCGACTCCGCCATGCTGGACAACGCCCTCGAGTTCATGGTGATGAACGGCATGGACCTGCCGCTGGCTGTCATGATCACCATCCCGGAACCCTGGGAGAACAACAAGAACATCAGCCAGAAAAAGCGGGACTTCTACCAGTATTACGCCACCATGCTGGAACCCTGGGACGGCCCTGCCGCCATCCTCTTCTCCGATGGCGACGTGGTGGGCGCTGTGCTGGACCGCAACGGTCTGCGCCCCAGCCGCTACTACATCACCAAAGACGGCAGGATGATCCTCTCTTCCGAGGTGGGCGTGCTGCCCTGTGAGCCGGAGAACATTCTGGTCAAAGACCGTCTCCGCCCCGGCAAGATGCTGCTGGTGGACACCGTCAAGGGTGAAGTCGTGGACGACGAGAAGCTGAAGGAATACTACGCCAGCCGTGAGCCGTACGGCGAGTGGATAGACCGCAACCTCGTCCAGCTGAAGGACCTCAAGATTCCCAACATCAAGACCCCCAGCTACACCGGCGACGACCTGCTGCGCCTGCAGAAGGTGTTCGGCTACAAGTATGAGGACATCAGCACCCTCATCCTGCCCATGGCACGTCAGGGCGCAGAGCCTTCCGGCGCAATGGGTAGCGATACCCCGCTTGCCGTCCTCAGCGGCCAGCACCCGCCGCTCTTCAATTATTTCAAGCAGCGTTTTGCACAGGTCACGAACCCGCCCATCGACGCCATCCGCGAGAAGATCGTCACCTCCACCAGCGTCTATGTGGGCGCACACGGCAACCTGCTGGAAGACAAGCCCGAAAACTGCAAGGTGCTCAAGGTCAACAATCCCATCCTCACGTCCACTGACCTTCTCCGCATCAAGTACATGAACGTCCCGGGCTTCAAAGTCTCCACTGTCTCCATCAACTACTACAAGAACACCAGCCTCGAAAAGGCCATCGACCGCGTTTTCCTGGAGGTAGACCGCGCTTATAAAGAGGGTGCGAACATCATCATCCTGTCCGACCGGGACATTGACGAGTACCATGTGGCCATCCCCAGCCTGCTGGCGGTGTCGGCGGTGTCCCAGTACCTCATCCGCACCAAGAAGAGCACCGCACTGGCTCTCATCCTCGAGAGCGCAGAGCCTCATGAAGTGCATCACTTTGCCGCTCTGCTGGGCTACGGTGCCTGTGCCGTCAACCCCTATCTGGCCCATGAGACCATCGGCCAGCTCATCGACGACGGCCTGCTGGACAAAGATTATTACGCCGCCGTGGACGACTACAACAAGGCTGTGCTGGGCGGCATCGTGAAGATCGCCTCCAAGATGGGCATCTCCACCATCCAGAGCTACCAGAGCAGCCAGATCTTCGAGGCCGTCGGCATCTCCAGGGACGTCATCGACAAGTATTTCACCGGCACGGTGAGCCGTGTGGGCGGCATCGGCCTCGAGGACATTCAGGCTGACGTGGAGGCCCTGCACAACGCAGCCTTCGACCCGCTGGGCCTTGACATCAACATGCAGCTGGAAGACGGCGGCGCCCACAAGTTCCGCAGCGGCAAGGAAGAGCACCTCTTCAACCCCCAGACCATCCACCTGTTCCAGAAAGCCTGCTTCACCGGTGACTACGACACCTTCAAGCAGTTCACCCACACCGTGGACAACATGGGCCAGAACGGCGTCCATCTGCGCAGTCTGCTGGACTTCAACTATGCCCCCGACGGCGGCATCCCGCTGGACGAGGTGGAGCCGGTGAGCTCCATCGTCAAGCGGTTCAAGGCCGCTGCCATGAGCTACGGCGCACTGAGCAGCGAGGCCCACGAGACCATCGCCATCGCGCTGAACCGCCTCGGCGGCCGGAGCAACACCGGCGAGGGCGGTGAGCCCGAAGAGCGCTACCACAGCGAGAGCAATTCCAAGATAAAGCAGGTGGCTTCCGCCCGCTTCGGCGTCACCAGCAAGTATCTTGTCTCGGCAGAGGAGATCCAAATCAAGCTGGCACAGGGCGCAAAGCCCGGCGAGGGCGGCAATCTGCCCGGCGCAAAAGTGTATCCGTGGATCGCCAAGACCCGTCACAGCACTACCGGTGTCGGCCTCATTTCTCCCCCGCCGCACCACGACATCTACTCCATCGAAGACCTTGCAGAGCTTATCTACGACCTCAAGAATGCCAACCGCCACGCCAACATCAACGTCAAGCTGGTCAGTGAGGCCGGCGTCGGCACCATCGCTGCCGGTGTCGCCAAGGGCGGCGCACAGGTCATCCTTGTTTCCGGCTACGACGGCGGCACGGGCGCAGCGCCCCGCAACTCCATCAAAGATGCCGGTCTGCCCTGGGAGCTTGGCATCGCCGAGACCCACCAGACCCTTATCCTCAACGGTCTGCGCACCCGTGTGCGCATCGAGAGCGATTCCAAGCTGCTCTCCGGCCGCGATGTGGCCATCAGCTGTATGCTGGGCGCTGAGGAGTTCGGCTTCGGCACCTCTCTGCTGATGACCATGGGCTGCGTCATGATGCGTGTCTGCAACCTCGACACCTGCCCCATGGGCATCTGCACCCAGAACCCCGAGCTGCGCAAGCACTTCCGCGGCAAGCCCGAGTATATCATCAACTACCTGACCTTCGTGGCGCAGGAGCTGCGCGAATATATGGCAAAGCTGGGCATCCGTACCATCGACGAGCTGGTGGGCCGCACCGACCTGCTCCATGTCAAGTCTGCCCCTGCCGACAGCCGGATGTCCAAGATGGACCTCGACTGCATCCTGCACAACCCCGCCATCGTCAACAGCAATGTCCACTTCCAGAAGGAAGACACCTACGACTTCCATCTGGAAGACACTCTGGACATGAAGATGCTGATGAAGAAATTCAAGCTCAGCAGCAAGACCCCTCAGAGCGTAAAGCTGGATGTCTCCAACACCGACCGTGCCTTTGGTGCCATCTTCGGCAGCGAAATCACCCGCAAGTACGGCAGCGACCTGCCCGATGACGTCTACACCGTCCACTGCACCGGTGCAGGCGGCCAGAGCTTCGGCGCATTCATTCCCAAGGGCCTGACGCTGGAACTGACCGGCGACTGCAACGACTACATGGGCAAGGGCCTCTCCGGCGGCAAGCTCGTCGTCCGCCCGCCCGAGGGCATCACCTTCAAACCCGAAGAGAACATCATCATCGGCAACGTGGCACTCTACGGTGCCACCAGCGGCAAAGCCTTTGTTTCCGGTGTGGCCGGTGAGCGCTTCTGCGTCCGCAACTCGGGCGCTGTGGCCGTCGTCGAGGGCGTGGGCGACCACGGCTGCGAGTACATGACCGGCGGCACCGTCGTCGTTCTGGGCCAGACCGGCAAGAACTTTGCAGCCGGCATGACCGGCGGCATCGCCTATGTGCTGGATGAGAACTGGGACTTCTACCAGCGGGTGAACAAGGAGACCGTCAGCCTCGAGCCGGTGGAGCACAAGTACGACGTCGCCACCCTGAAAGAGCTCATCCGGGAGCACGTCGAGCTGACCGGCTCGCCCCGCGGCAAGGAGATCCTGGACGATTTCAGCGAGTTCCTGCCCAAGTTCAAGAAAGTCCTCCCCTACGATTACGACCATATGCTGCGGGTCATCGCCTCCATGGAAGAGCGCGGACTCGACGGCGAGCAGGCGCAGATCGAAGCATTCTACGCCGTGCAGAAGAACAAGTAAGGAGGGGAACATCATGGCAAAACTCACTGGCTTTATGGATTACACGCGCAAGACCAGCACGGATGTTCCGCCGCTGGAGCGCATTGAAAACTTTAACGAATTTCACATCTGGCTCTCCCGGGAGGAGCAGCAGACCCAGGCAGCCCGCTGCATGGACTGCGGCGTCCCCTTCTGCCAGGCGGGCATGATGATCGGCGGCATGGCCTCCGGCTGCCCGCTGAACAACCTCATCCCCGAGTGGAACGATTTGGTCTATCAGGGCAAGTGGGAACTGGCGCTCCGCCGCCTGCGCACCACCAACCGTTTCCCGGAGTTCACGAGCCGGGTCTGCCCTGCCCTGTGTGAGGCCTCCTGCACCTGCGGCAACGTCACTGGCAGCAGCGTCACTGTCCGGGAGAACGAACACGCCATCGTGGAGACGGGCTACGCCAAGGGCTGGCTCCATGCCGCCCCGCCTCCGGCCCGCACCGGCAAGAGCGTGGCCGTCATCGGCAGCGGCCCTTCGGGCCTGTCAGTGGCCGAATACCTCAACATCCGGGGCCATGCCGTCACCGTCTTCGAGCGTGCTGACCGTGTGGGCGGTCTGCTGATGTACGGCATCCCCAACATGAAGCTGGACAAATCCATCATCGAGCGCCGCATCAAAATTATGCAGGCTGAGGGCGTTGAGTTCCGCACCAACATGGATGTGGGCGGGGCTGTGGATGCCGCTGAGATTTTGAACAGCTATGACGCCATCGTGCTCTGCTGCGGTGCCAAGAAAGCCCGCGATTTGAACGTCCCCGGCCGCGACGCGAAGGGAGTTCACCTCGCAGTGGACTACCTTACCAGCGTGACCAGGAGTCTGCTGGACAGCAAGTTTGCCGACGGCAGGGCCATCAACGCGGCAGGCAGGAATGTCCTCGTCATCGGCGGCGGCGACACCGGCAACGACTGTCAGGGTACCGCCCTGCGGCAGGGCTGCACCGACCTCGTGGCACTGGAAATGATGCCCCAGCCCCCGAAAGAACGGGCCGCGAATAACCCCTGGCCCGAGTGGCCCAAGGTGCTGAAGGTGGACTACGGCCAGACTGAGTGCCTTGCCAAGTTCGGCAAAGACCCCCGCGTCTACCAGACCACCGTCAAAGAGTTTTTAAAGGACGACGCCGGCAACCTGACCGGCGCGGTCATCTCCTATCTCAAGCCCCAGCGTGACCCCGACACCGGTCGTACCAGCATGGTACCCACCGGCGAAGAGTTCACCTACGACTGCCAGCTGGCCTTTATCGCCGCCGGCTTCGTGGGCTGCGAGGACTATGTGGCCGAGGCGTTCGGCGTGGAGCGGAACGCCCGGGGCAATGTGGCCGACCATGGCTTCCGCACCAATGTAGACAAGGTCTTTGTCTGCGGCGATATGCGCCGGGGCCAGAGCCTCGTGGTCTGGGGCCTGCGGGAGGGCCGCGACTGCGCCGCCGAGGTGGACCGCTATCTGATGGGTTACACCAATCTGTGACCCCCCTATTTATGACATTCTCTTTCCTATCCTAAACAGAAACGGGAGCTTTCCTTCACCGGGAGGCTCCCGTTTCTGCATTTCGGGACTTTTATTTTCACAAAGTTTTCACAGTTAGCATTTCCTACCCACTTGAAACAGATACCCCCAAGTGGTAAAATCAGAGTATCGGGAGATTTACCCCCACAGGGTACATTTCCTCTTCACACTGATACACCCGGAAAGGAGTTATCTGCTATGACCGATGCTGAAAAAAAGCCCTGCTGCTGCGCCGCTGAGCCTGCCGAAAAGGACACTGCCCCCTCCTGCTGCCGCCACAAGGACCGTACCCCTGAGGAGTACCGCGCCCTTGCCAACCGGCTGAGCCGCATTGAGGGCCAGGTGCGCGGCATCCGCGCGATGCTGGACAAGGACGTCTACTGCGCCGATATTCTGGTGCAGGTGGCTGCGGTGAACGCTGCACTGAACGGCTTTTCCAAAGAGCTGCTGGGCCAGCACATCCGCACCTGCGTGGCCGACGATTTGAAAGCCGGCGAGACGCAGAAGCTGGACGAACTGCTGCAGCTGCTGCCCCGGCTCATGAAATGACCCCGTTCCGGGCATCCTATAAGAGGGAAAGGAATCCGCAATGGAACAATACAATGTCACGGGCATGAGCTGCGCGGCCTGCTCTGCCCGGGTGGAAAAGGCCGTGAAGAAGGTGCCGGGCGTCACGAGCTGCTCGGTGAGCCTTCTGACAAACTCCATGGGCGTGGAAGGCACAGCCTCCCCTGCCGCCATCCTCTCGGCTGTGCAGGAGGCAGGCTACGGCGCAAGCCCGAAGAATGCCTCTGCCAGTAAGACTTCGGACGCCAGCGCCGACCTCGATGCACTGGCTGACCACGAGACACCGAAGCTCAAGCGTCGTCTCATCGCCTCGCTGGGCTTCCTGCTGGTACTGATGTACTTCTCCATGGGCCACATGATGTGGGGCTGGCCCCTGCCCCACTGGTTCGACGGCAACCACGTCGCCATGGGCCTCGTCCAGCTGCTGCTGGCGGGCATCGTCATGGTCATCAACCAGAAGTTCTTCATCAACGGATTCAAGGGCCTCATCCACGGCGCACCCAACATGGATACGCTGGTGGCCCTCGGCTCCATGGCAAGCTTCGTGTGGAGCACTTACGCCCTCTTCGCCATGACCCGCGCCCAGGTGGACGGAAACGACGAGCTCGTCATGCACTATATGATGGAGTTCTACTTCGAGTCTGCCGCCATGATCCTGACCCTTATCACGGTGGGCAAGATGCTGGAAGCCCGCTCCAAGGGCAAGACCACCGACGCCCTCAAGAGCCTGATGAAGCTGGCCCCCAAGACCGCTACGCTGGTGCGGGACGGCGCGGAAGTGACCGTGGCCATCGCCGACGTGCAGAAGGGCGACGTCTTTGTGGTCCGCCCCGGCGAGAATATCCCGGTGGACGGCGTAGTGCTGGAAGGCACCAGTGCAGTCAACGAGAGCGCCCTGACCGGCGAGAGCATCCCGGTGGACAAGGCCGTCGGCGACAAAGTCAGCGCCGCCACCACCAATCAGTCGGGCTTCCTCCGCTGTGAGGCTACCCGCGTGGGCGAGGATACCACGCTGGCTCAGATCATCAAGATGGTCAGCGATGCCGCCGCCACCAAAGCTCCTATCGCCAAAATCGCTGACACCGTGTCAGGCTTCTTCGTCCCGGCGGTCATCTCCATTGCCGTCGTGACCACCATCGTCTGGCTGCTGCTGGGCCATGAGCTGGGCTATGCGCTGGCCCGCGGCATCTCTGTGCTGGTCATCAGCTGCCCCTGCGCACTGGGCCTGGCAACACCTGTGGCTATTATGGTGGGCAATGGTCTCGGCGCAAAAAACGGCATCCTCTTCAAGACTGCCGCCTCGCTGGAAGCCGCAGGCCGCACCCAGATCGTGGCGCTGGACAAGACCGGCACCATCACCGAGGGCGCACCCCGCGTCACCGACCTGCTGCCCGCTGAGGGTGTCTCCGAGACGGAGCTTCTGACGCTGGCCGCAGCGCTGGAAAGCCGCAGCGAACACCCTCTGGCAAAGGCAGTTCTGGCCGACGCCGAGGCAAAGGCCATCACTCCCCCGGAAGTCACCGACTTCGCGGCCCTGCCGGGCAATGGTCTGACGGCCAAGCTGAACGGCATGGGCATCTATGCCGGCAATGCCGCCTTCATCCAGACCAAGCTCACCCTGCCCGCCGCACTGGCACAGCAGGCTGAAAAGCTGGCCTCTGAGGGCAAGACTCCCCTCTTCTTCGGCGGCGCAGGCCGTCTGCTAGGCGTTATCGCCGTGGCCGACACCATCAAGGAGGACAGCCCCGAAGCCATCCGTCAGCTACAAAACATGGGCATCCGGGTCGTGATGCTCACCGGTGACAACCAGCGCACCGCCGACGCCATCGGCAGGCAGGCGGGCGTGGACGAGGTCATCGCGGGCGTCCTGCCCGACGGCAAGGAGGCCGTCATCCGCCAGCTGCAGGCCAGCGGCAAGGTGGCCATGGTGGGTGACGGCATCAACGACGCTCCCGCCCTCACCCGTGCCGACACCGGCATTGCCATCGGCGCAGGCACCGACGTGGCCATTGACGCCGCCGACGTTGTGCTGATGAACTCGAAGCTCTCGGACGTGCCTGCGGCCATCCGCCTCAGCCGCGCCACCCTGCGGAACATCCACGAGAACCTGTTCTGGGCATTCATCTACAATATCATCGGCATCCCGCTGGCGGCTGGTCTGTTCATCCCCTTCGGCCTGACGCTGAATCCCATGTTCGGTGCTGCTGCCATGAGCCTGTCCAGCTTCTGCGTCGTGAGCAACGCCCTGCGGCTGAACCTGTTCGATTTGCACAGCACCAGGCACGACCACAAAACCGCTTCTCCCGCTGCTGCCCCGGTGCAGTCTGCGGCTGAAAATAACAAAGAATCGGACGCCGAAGCGCCCGAAGTCAAAACGGAGGATAATACCATGAAGAAGACCCTGAAAGTGGAAGGCATGATGTGCGGCCACTGCGAAGCCCGCGTGAAGAAGGCTCTGGAAGCCCTGCCCGAGGTGGACGAGGCTGTCGTGAGCCACGAGGCTGGCACCGCCATCGTCACCCTGAACGCCGAGGTCGCCGACGACGTGCTCAAGAACGCCGTCGAGGCACAGGACTACAAGGTCACCGGCATCCAGTAAGCTGTAAAATGCAGAAAAGCCAGCGCACGAGAAATGTGCGCTGGCTTTTGTTGTTGCTGTAAGCCTCTCCCCTTGGGAGAGGTGTCACCGAAGGTGACGGAGAGGGCAAGCCCGGTATAAAAGAGTTTCCGCACAGCGATAAGCAGGCTCTTTGTCAGAGCAATACTATCGCCGCGCCTGCGATTTTCCGTCGGAATCCTTGCCCTCTCAGGCGCTTGCGCGCTAGCTCTCCCAAAGGGAGAGCCTTAAAGAGGTTACGGAGTCAGACGGTTGGGGCCGCGGAACAGGAACTCGGCGTCCTTGATAGACTGGCCGCAGAGCAGCATGGTCAGACGGTCGATACCCAGACCGAAGCCGCCGTGCGGGGGGCAGCCGTACTGGAAGAATTCCAGATAGAACTTGACGTCATCGGCCAGGCCCTTCTCCTCTGCCTGCTTCTTCAGCACGTCGTAGCGATGCTCACGCTGTGCGCCGGTGGTGATCTCCACGCCGCGCCAGATGAGGTCGTAGCCCTGCGGCACGCCGTTCTCGTCGCGCATGTGGTAGAAAGCACGCTTCTCGGCGGAGTAGTCGGTGATGAACAGGAACTCGTGGCCGTAGTGCTTCTTGACCCAGTCGTAGCTCAGGCGCTCGGCCTCGGTGGTCAGGTCGCCCTTCTCGCTCTCATCGACAGTGTAACCGAACTCCTCTTCCAGAGCCTTGTACAGGTCGGCCAGCTTGACCACAGGGAACGGCGTGGTGGGGACGACGACTTCCAGACCAAACAGCTCCTTGATCTGCTCACCGTACTGCTCCTTGACGGCCTTCAGGCCGGCAGTCAGAAGCTCTTCCTCCATCTTCATAACGTCCTTGTAAGAGGTGATGTAGCTGAACTCAAGGTCAAAGCCGGAGAACTCGGTGGAGTGCTTGTTGGTGTAGCTCTTCTCCGCGCGGAAGACGGGGCCGGTCTCAAAGATGCGCTCGAAGCCGGCGGCCATGGCCATCTGCTTATAGAACTGAGGGCTCTGGGCCAGATAGGCGTTGCGGTCGAAGTAGTCCACCTTGAACACCTCAGAGCCGCTCTCGCTGGCAGCAGCGATGAGCTTCGGGGTGTGGATTTCGATGAAGCTGCGCTCGAGCAGGAACTGACGCATGGCGTTGACGAAGCAGCTCTGTGCCTTGAACATCAGCTGGTTCTCATCGGTGCGCAGGTCGATCCAGCGGTAGTCGATGCGCTGGTCGATGCTGGAACGCTCCACAGCCTTCTTCTTCTTGGTGGCGGCGATCTCCTTGCGGACGATGGGCAGCGCGTTGGCGATGCTCTCGATCTCGATGGCCTCGGGGATCATCTCGATGCCGCCCATCTTGACGTAGTCGTTCTCCATCACCTTGCCGGTGACGGTGATGACAGAGTCCGGGGTCAGCTTGTCGATGGTGTCCACCAGCTCGGGGTGGTCTTCCTTCTCGACGGTGATCTGAAGTTTGCCGGTAATATCCTTCAGCACGATGAAGGCCATATATTTGCTGTTGCGCAGGTTCTCGATAAAGCCCTGCACCTTGACCGTGCTGCCAATTTCCTTTTGTACCTCATTGATATAGGTGCGTTCCATGGAAATCCTCCTTCTGTGTCTTGTATACTGTTTTATTATATAACATTTCCGACATAAATCAAGACAAAACCACTTCGTTTCTCAAGATGCTCCGGCTCATCCCTGTTTCAGCTTTTTTCCCAGCCTCCACATCCAGCGTCCCGCCGCCGGGCAGCAGATCAGCATCCAGAGCTTGCTCTTTTCACGCTTCTTGCTGTTCGGGACGCGCAAGGCCGCCCGCCAGTGCTCTCGCGCCATCCGCACGATCTTGGCTTGCAGCTCCGGATCGGCATGGTCGCTGTCCGCCATCCGGTAATATACATGGGCGCAGGCCACCACGAACCGCTCTTCCGCTGTACGGCTCATACTGCCCGGCTGTCTTTCCACCAAGGCACAAATTTTTTCCCAAGTAGTTATTTCGCTGTATTGTTTTGGTGAAAAGTCGCTCTGATGAATCGCTGAATCCGGCCGGATATAATAGGCATAAAGTGCACAGGGCACACAAACGTACCCCTTCGTCCGCAGCAAGGCCTGCACCATAAATAGAGCATCTTCTCCGATAGCAATCTGTTCGTCATATCGAATATCTCGAACCAAATCCGCTCTCATCATTCCTCGAACGCACCGGGTACACACATTTTCATCCCAGAATGTATAATTTTCAATTTTATGTGTTTTCAGCGCAGGCATTTCTGTCGGAAGGTCACAGAATGGATCCGTCTCTTTCTCCTCAAAATCCACCTGTTTGCAAATTGCAAGAGGAAGCCTGCTTTCTTGTATTGCCCGGCAAAGCCATTCCAGATAACACGAAGCCACCACATCGTCCGCATCCACAAAGCACACATATTCGCCTTTTGCCTGTTCCAGCCCCCTGTTGCGTGCTGAGGACACTCCGCCATTTTTCTTATGCAGGGTGCGGATGCGCGGGTCCTTCTCCGCGTATCTCTCCATGATCTCAGGGCTGCCATCCGATGAGCCATCGTTTATCAGGAGCAGCTCAAAATTCGAATACGTCTGTGTCAGGAGGCTCTCGATGCAGCGGGGAAGTTCTTTTTCTACATTGTAGACCGGTACGATCACGCTGATCTTCACATCTGTTCTGCCCGCCATCTTTTATCCTTTGCCTTTCTGCTCTGTTGATGTGCCGCCCAGCATCTCCGCTGTAACGTGATAATATTCCATCAGGTTCTGAAGTGCTTCATCGTTCCGCATCCTTCCGGCGGTGTTGACCGACATCAGGCACTGGCGCTGGCTGTTCCGGATGGTGAACCACTCCTTCGAGTTGGTGCTCACCTTCACTGCCGGGATCCTTTTCTGCGCTCCCACGATCTTGAGCCACATATCGTCCGCCGTCGGGCACAGCTTCATAATCTTCCCGCTGTCGAACTCGATGCCGCTGAAATAGCCTGCAGGATACAACACCCCTCCAACGCCCACCGGAAAAAGTGCTTCCGAAGGTCCTTTTTTGTCTGGCGACAAGCCGTACCACTCCTGATAAGGCGCCACCCTTCCGCCTTCAAACGTGATCTCATGCGCGCGGTAACAGCACACGCAGCCCGGATACTTTTCGTGGGTATCCCACAGCCCTTCCAGCCAGTTTTCCGGGTAGAGCGCATCATCATCCGCCGTAACGATCACATCATTTTCAAATTCCTGCGCGGTGTAGAACACCTTTTTAAAGGAGCGGATATTGTCGCAGAAGCGGATGTCCAGTCCCTTTTCTTTCAGGCGGAGCAGGTTTGCCGGGAGCTGTGCTTCCTCCGGAAATTCCTCCTTGGACAGCCAGAGCAGGATACGATCCGCCGGACGGCTCTGCCGCAGGATGCTCTGGATCGTCAGATGGACTTTCCCGATTCGGAGCGGGAAGGTGGTCAGAGATACCACCATCCTTTCGCCCTGCGTTGTTCTCTGCTTCGGGAGCGGACTCCATGCACAATATATCGGATAAAGAGCATTCGCCGCCACTCCAAGCATCCGGTTCACGTTGATCTGGCGTTTCGTTGCCTTTGCCCATGGAGTCGCAAAGTGATACAGTTCATTCAGCATGTTATGTTTCCCTTATTTATGGTCATTTTTCTCTTCTTCGTGCAGCGTCCCGGTGCCGCCCTCCACCACGCCGTCGTGGTCGGCCACAGCCTTGATGGTGCCGAAGAAGCATTTAATGTCCAGCCAGAAGCTCATATGCTCCACATACCAGCCGTCGAGCTTCGCTTTCTCCGTGATCTCCAGCTCGTCGCGGCCATGGATCTGCGCCCAGCCGGTCAGGCCGGGGCGGACGTCGTTTGCGCCGTATTTGTCCCGTTCGGCCAGCAGGTCGTACTGGTTCCAGAGGGCCGGGCGCGGACCGATGACTGCCATATCGCCCACAAGGATATTCCACAGCTGGGGCAGCTCGTCCAGGCTGGTCTTGCGCAGGAAACGGCCCACCCGGGTGATATACTGCTCCGGGTCGTGGAGCAGATGGGTGGGCATGTCGTGGGGGGTGTCGATGCGCATGGTGCGGAATTTCAGGATGTTGAAATAGCTCTTATGGATGCCCACCCGCTTCTGCTTGAAGAACACCGGCCCCGGCGAGTCCAGCTTGATGGCAAGGCAGAGCAAAAGCAGCAGCGGTGACAGCACCAGCAGCCCGCAGGCCGACAGTACCACGTCCAGCAGCCGCTTGATTCCTTTTTGATACATGATGGTTCTCCCTTTTATTCCTAGAATATACTTATTATATACCATTTTCCCCTGCCCAAACAAGCCCCGGGCCGCCTGTTCTGCCGAAAATGCCGGTTTTGTTGTATCGGCTATACCCGCCACGACACCCTCCGCTTCGCCACGGCAGAGCCGAACTATGCGCTCTACCTCATCACAGCCCCTACAGCGGCAGAGGTCGCAAAGGAATTCCGGCAGCTCATCGGCCCCAGCTATATCCCGCCCAAGTGGGCGTTTGGTCTGGCCCAGAGCCGCTTCGGCTACAAGACGGAGGCCGACATCCGGGAGGTGGCACAGCCCGCCGCCAACACCGCCCAGCTGAACGATACGGCCCTCACCTTCTGGCGCTTCGCGCCCGACGGCCAGCCTGCGCCCTACCGGATGTATACCGACGACGGCGTGACCACCGATCACAACAAGCCCGAACACTGGCGCATCGTCGGACAATAACGCAAAAACACCCGGAAGCATCTCCGGGTGTTTTTTGGTATTACAGGTATGCGACCGTCGCGGACAAGGGCTTTCTCGAGCCGTGGTTTGCCAGCGGCCCTGCGCCTTCTGCGGCATAGCCGAGGTCGAGGATCATCAGGACCTCTTCATTTTCCGGCAGGCCCAGCTCCTTGGCCAGCTCATCCGGATCGAAGAAGTTGAGCCAGCAGCTATCCACACCTGCGTTGGCGGCGGCCAGCATCAGGTGGGTCGCCACGATGGCGGCATCCTCCACGCCGGAGTCCCGCTTTCCGCCGGGATAAGTAAAGACGCTGTTTTTATCGAAGGCCACGACGAGGCAGGTAGGCGCGCCATAGCGGCAGGGCGTCACCTTGTCGAGCTTTGCCAGGCTTTCTTCCGACTGCAGCACATAAATGCGCTGCTCCTGAAAATTCTTGGCGGTCGGGGCCAGCCGCCCCGCTTCCAGGATCTCCGTCAACTTCTCGGCTTCTACCTTACGTGTGCTGAAACTCTTGCAGGAATAACGCTCTGCAACGACCTTAGTAAATTCCATAACCGTTGTCCTCCTGACTTTGGGTGATAGACTTTTTATGTACAGAAGTCTCAGCATTATTGTAGCACGCTTTTTCTCTGAGAGCCACTGTTATTTTTACTAAAGGACCTGTCGTTTTTTAAGAAACGGCGCGTCCGATTCAGCCGGACATTCCCCGCAGGCCGCCCGGGTGAAAAGTCCTTGACAAATCCTTCTAAAAGAGTTACACTGTTCTCGTTCTGAAAAACAAATATGGGCCTATAGCTCAGCTGGGAGTGCAAGCGTATCGCTTTTGTGCCCCACGGAGTTGTGGGCATTCAAATGGGGAGTATGTCGGTTGGTCGCCCAACCGCGTCACGCCCCTACATATGGGCCTATAGCTCAGCTGGGAGTGCAAGCGGATCGCTTTTGTGCCCCACAGAGTTGTGGGCATTCAAATGGGGAGTATGTCGGTTGGTCGCCCAACCGAGTCACGCCCCTAAATATGGGCCTATAGCTCAGCTGGGAGAGCGTTCGGTTCGCATCCGAGAGGTCAAGGGTTCGAATCCCTCTAGGTCCACCAATTTGCCGCATCGTTTTGTACGATGCGGCGTTTTTTATGCCTAAAAAACTTTGGCAGACCGTGCCGGGCTCCGAACCCTGAAGTCGGATGCGAACCGGGTGGGGTCATCCATGTACTTTTTGAAAATCCATCGGTTTCACGCTTCTTTCTTTGCATTTTGCAGAGTTCTGCGGGCAAGTGCATCGCTTTTATGCCCCCTTCTCGGAAATTCCTTCAAAAATTTCCGCACCATCGTAGGTTGATACAGCCTTGAGCTGCTCTACTTGGTCGAAGCTGGCGTTCAGCGTAATCGAGATCTCATAGTCTTTTCGGACGCGAATCTCTTTGATGAATTGCTGCAAGATGGCACGGCGTTCATCGTGATTGGCAGAGTCATACACATCCGCCCATGTGAACAGCTCGTTGCAGATGTAGTTGCTGCGCTTTGCCGTTTTGGTGGCTTCTTCGTATTCTTCCTGTGCCTGCACGAGCTGCTTCTCCAGGGCTTCCAGTGCCTCTCTTGCTTCGGCCACCAGTGTACCCAGCAGTTCTTTGTCCAAGGCACTCACGCCCCGGATGACGAGGATGGTTTCGGCTTTCAGGTCGTCCAGCTCTTTCTGCTTGGCTTCCAAGTCTTTCTGGATTTTCTTGATTTTCTTCTGGATGCGGGCGGCATCGTTAGTCTTGACCGATTCCAGCAGCTTCTTCCGGGAAACCTCGCGGAACTGTGCGAAGATCTGCCGGGCAACTTCTTCCACAATGGAATCCAGCTTAGAAACACCGTAGCCGGACTGCCCATCGCAGTCACCCGGATGCCGGATCTTATAAAAGCAGCTATACCGGGGCCGGACTTCTTTCACCGTATGCCCATCGGCGTAGGTGTGTGTCCGTCCGCTGCTGGTCAGGCTCAAGCGGTTGCCGCAGTGACCGCAGTAAACCAGCCCGGTCAAAAGGGCTTTGGAGCTGGTGCCCAGTGAAGTGCCGCCACGCTCACAGGTGCGTGCCTGCCGCAGTTCCTGTGCCTGCTCGAACAGTTCTGGTTCGATAATGCGGAGCTGCGGACACTCCGTCTCCACCGCACCGTTGATGAGGTATCCCGCGTATCCTTTGTTCTTGATCATCCGAACGATGCTGGTGTTGGGAATGTTTTTGTTGTTCCGTCCTACGACTCCCTGTTCATAAAGATAAAGAATGGGCAAAAAATGTGAAGGCTTTGTGAAAAGACGGATTTCTGTAATCCAGATCGCTTTTTGAATACCATATAAAAAAGAAAGAGCCCGTTTCCGGACAAATTCGTTGGAAGCAGATTTGTTCGGAACGGACTCTTGTAGCCGATATGCAAAGTCATGAAACATATAAAATAGGAAAAGCGTCAAAAATCATCTTGGCCAGCGCTCTTTTCTGGACATGAGTGGCGCGAATGGTACATGAGGATGCGTCTGGTACCAGTAAGCTGTGGTAGCGACATCATCCTGACGTTCAAAAAGACCTCCGTGACTGGCACCAATCTGCTGCAGAGTTACCTTAAGGTCCTTCTCAAAAAGGATAGGATCAAGAAGGTGCCAGCGGTAGAAGCTGCGTTGTGGCATCTGATCATCATTGTGGTAATCATTATGAAGGAAGGTATCGTGGCTAGAGTAGTAAGGATAGCCAAGATACGGAGTACAGTACTGATTTTCAACGGTTTGGCCATTTTGCTGTGTTGCAAAGCTCCAGGCACCGCCGAAGTAATCTTCTGTTCCGGTTCCGCAAATGGTTGGATAATCCTTGTCTCCATCGATGTAGAATTTCATCTCACCTTCTCCGTACCAGTAGCGTTCGAGGCTGGTAAGCGCAAGATAAGTTCCAACGTACTGGCCTTTCCCTTTGATGTTGTCGAGGACAACGTAGTCTTTTGCCTTTTCCGTTATGCGCTGACGACGCCACTGGGCATGGAAATAGGCAGCATCCTCCGGAACCGTTGTCAGGCAATAGTCGATCTGATAAAAGAAGGCCGGAATCGGCTCATCACACTGATTTTCAATGGTAATACGGGCGTTTTTACGGAACGGCATCGGGAAATAGCTGTTGAAACCACGGGTCGGATTGACAGCAATCGGGACTGAGTTTACCTGGTAGGAAATACCGAAGCCGCAGCAGAAGAAATCGCCAAGCGGGCATTCAACGGATGGGAATTCTTCATCGTCCCAGTACATGCGCAGAACAAGATCCCGCAGAACATAACGGTTACGTTCACTGGTACGGTCTGTAACGGTGATCCAGATGTGCTGAATCACGCCTTCTCCCTGGATCTCACCAAGTGTTACGGTCTCTCCTGCTTCTATTTTCGGGATACACGGGGAACCTTTTCTTGACGGACCAAGATCGCTGGATGCCATGCCGCCTTTTCCTTTTTCTCCGTTCCGGTTTTCCCAGTTGATGGAACGGGACTGTCCGTTTTTCAGCCGGAAAATATTCTGTAAACCACAATCAAACATCATATATTCCTCCTACTCACAAATGAGCAACTGTCTTTTATGTTGAATTGAATTCATTCAAACAATTCCGCTTAACAGGTACAGTCTCCACCCATGTTCCAGTTGATTCCTTGAAGGGGATTGCTTGCAAAGTTGTTATTATTGTACACTTTTATTTGTATAAAAGCAATGTGCTACTGCCATAAATCTTTAGCACCACACTCATGAATGCATAGCAGTACATGGACTGTGGTGTAGACATCATACTTTGAGAACATAATCAGCCCTTCTTCGCGTACTTTGCGCGCAGTTCGTTCACGACCTGCTGATAGCTGGCCTGACCGCTGCCAATGCGGTCAAGGTTGCTGCGTGTATCTTTGCTGATGGTCATGCCCTCAATGGCAAAGGTTCCATACACATTGCGGAGGTTGCTCTTGTGCTGGGAAGGGGTAGTATACTTGACGCCCATGGTTTGGCCTCCTTCTGATTTACATGATACTATATAAAGTTTATCGTGTATGCGTACTCTTGTCAATCTATAACTTGTTGTCAAATGTAAAAAGCGCATCTTCCATTTATCAAGAGTAGAAGTTGCGCTTTTACGGCACATCGTATTTTATTGTGAATTGAGATGTGATACATCTGAACCCCATGTGAGTTACATCTCAAGGGCCTGTAGCTCACTTGTCCGCCAACCATATTACGCCCCAAATTGCTTCACCTTGAAAATCAGCAGATTGGAAACCATACTTGCGACCAAGGAAGGCCGTTGGGATGGCAGGTCGTTTTATATGGACGAATATACGTTGATTTTGCTTTTCTCGCAGTGCATAAGGTGTGCACAAAAGCGATATTGCTGGGAGAGCGTTCGGTTCGCATCCGAGAGGTCAAGGGTTCGAATCCCTCTAGGTCCACCAATTTGCCGCATCGTTTTGTACGATGCGGCGTTTTTTATGCCTAAAAAACTTTGGCAGACCGTGCCGGGCTCCGAACCCTGAAGTCGGATGCGAACCGGGTGGGGTCATCCATGTACTTTTTGAAAATCCATCGGTTTCACGCTTCTTTCTTTGCATTTTGCAGAGTTCTGCGGGCAAGTGCATCGCTTTTATGCCCCCTTCTCGGAAATTCCTTCAAAAATTTCCGCACCATCGTAGGTTGATATCGCCTTGAGCTGCTCCACTTGGTCAAAGCTGGCGTTCAGGGTGATTGAGATCTCATAGTCTTTTCGGACGCGAATCTCCTTGATGAACTGCTGCAAAATGGCGCGGCGTTCATCGTGGTTGGCAGTGTCGTACACATCCGCCCATGTAAACAGCTCGTTGCAGATTCGTTCACCCGTTGCAGCAGGATCATAATACATCACACCCTCCGTTTCTTCCGCCATGAGAGGGCGGAGCTTCATCCCCCATGCCGGATACGGCCAGCACATGATTTTTCACCAACATGAAAATACGGTTGGCAACAGCACCATGATTTTTGGTGCGCCTTTTGATGTTGGAAACTTTCAGCAATCGAGACAGTCGGAAGTACCATGTGGTCATCTTGAACCACGGCAGCAAATAGGTCGATTTCATTATCAATAATCCTCCAGTTATTTTACAGAATGTGAGCATTCGGACAAAAAGGATCGTGGTGGCGCACGACACCTTGCCCTTAAAAGCGTAAAAACGCCAGCCTCCCACAGTGGAAAGCTGGCGCAATATTGCACATCGGCATGATTATGGGTGGTGAAGCGGAACAATTGTGCCGGTTTGTTTGCAGTCTGGTCTACGGCAGCAGACAGGCTTTTTTTGATGCGTTACCCCAATAAAAAATCACAGTTACCTCCACAAACAGCAACTGTGATCGGATAGCGCATGAAATCGCCCGGACGAGTTACCGTTTTTTATAACTCGACCGGGAAAAGGCATAAATCAGCACAATAGGACAAAATCACCCAAACGATGATGTTGTACTGTTCTTTCTGTAAGAACGATACAATACTATTGAGGTGATGCTATAACCACCCGTCACCCCCCTGCCGCAAAGGCGCTGAAGGGCAAAAAGGTGAATACCATAGCCAGCGTCAAAAGGGCACTGACAAGGCGTGTTCGTTTTGAGAATCGTTGTTTCATGGGGTGCTCATTTCTGTTTGCAAAGTGTTCCCCTCAGATTTTGCGGGGCGAAACCATGTTTTTGACCCTGCGGGGGTCAGCCGGTCTGCGCGGTAGAGGGCAGGATGGTCATTCTGCCGTCCACGGCGGCATCCAGCATCTCGTGCTCCCGGAAATACTCCATCAGGATATCCTGACAGGAGGTTGCCACGCTGCGAGGCTTCTGCAGCTTGCAGATGGTTTCGTAGGAGATGTTGAAAAAGCTCTCGATGTTTTTGAAGTGGTAGTTCTGCAGCCCCACGGTGAACAGGGCATCGTCGCTGATCTCCTTGCCCACCTCCTTGCCGCAGTAGGTAAAGTAATCAAAGTCGCCCTTGGCGCGGTCGTAGCGCAGCCGCAGGGTGGAGGGCAGCTGGTAGAACTCGGTGTGGCCGGTGTAGGCCTCCTCCCGCAGCATGTAGTGGAGCATCTGGCGCAGCTGCCGGCCTGTCACCTTGAACATGAACACGCCATCATCGTAGGGGAAGCCCTCGATGAGGTCGCCGTAGGTGACGATGGGGCCCAGCTTTTCGGCCCGGATGCTGCCGGAGCCGATGAGCATAATATCGATGCCAAGGCTGCGGGTGAAGATGTCCGCAAACAGGTTGCCCAGCTCGGTCTCCCGGGTGCGCTCCGGGTGGGTCAGCTCCCGGCGGAAGCGCGCCACGATGTGGCTGTACTTTTCGTCCACCTGACTGGTGAAGCGGTGCAGCACCTGCTCCATGGCGGGGTTGCGGGGGCAGGTCTCGGCGGTGATGGGTACCGTGTGCCATGTGTAGGAATCGATGCAGTTGTTGTCCGTGTCCACAATGATGTCAAAGCGCCCGATCTGGTCGGTGCCGGTGCCCGCCTGCGCAATGACCACACCGTTTTCCTCCACCGCGTGCTCTGGCAGGGTGTGGCTGTGCCCGCCGATGATCAGGTCCACCCCCCAGGCCGGGTCCAGCTGGCGGGCCAGATGGCGGTCCTCCTCAAAGCCGATGTGGGTCAGCAGCACGGTAAAATCGATGTCGATGCTGTTGTGGGCGTTGCAGATCTTGCCCACCTCGGCGGCAGCTGCGGCGGTGTCCACAAATGACCCCACCAGAGATTCGGACTTGGTCTGGTTGATGACGTCCTGGGTGATGATGCCGATGAACAGGATGTTCATGCCGTCCATCCGCAGGATCTTGTAGGGGGTGAACAGCCGTGTGGGGGTGTTTTTGATGTAGAGGTTGGCGTTGATGATGGGGAATCGGGCACATTTTTCGATGAACAGCAGGTGTGCGATGCCGTAATCCACCTCGTGGTTGCCGATGGTGACGATGTCCGGGGCAAGGGCGTTCATGATCTCGATGGTGGAAAGCCCCTTGTATTCGGAATCAATGACCGAGCCCCGGAACATATCACCTGCAATGGCGTAGATGGTGTTGGGCTCCTCTGCCCTCACCTTTTCGATGTAGCCGGACAGCATGGACACGCCGCCCACCAGTTTTTCGTCCACCTGCTCTGCCAGAAAGTCTCCGTGCAGATCATTGGAGTGGAGGATGGTGATCTTTTTGGTGTGTTTCATGGTGCATTCCTCCCGGTGTGGGTCGGCAGCGGTCAGCCCATGACCTCCTGCCGCGCAAAGTAGACCGTATTGACAAGGCTCATGTAGCTCTCTTCGCCGTCCAGATAGAACTTCAGGGCAAGGGTGTCCTCGTCCTCCAGGGTGACGGCGTAGCGGGAGCCATCCTCCCCGGTAAAGGTAGCGTACCACTCCTGATTAGACTGGAAGGGTACCTCCGGGGTGCCCTCCTGATAGAACAGGTCGGCTTCTTCCACGTTCAGCTCCGGGTAGGGGGTGATGTAGCTGGCGGTAAAGGGCAGCTGGCTGCCCTCGGTGTCGGCGTCGGTGGGCAAAAAGCACATCCGGTCGGCGTCTGCGGGGTCAGTGTCAAAAACGCCCTCGTCGGTGTCGCGGTAGATCTCCAGCCAGTTGCCCTCCAGCGACCACGGGCTGGTGTCGGTCTCCCAGTCGTCCCCTTCCGGGTAGATGGTAAAGTCGCACACGCCGTCTGCCTGCACCACATGGCCGTTCTCGCCGGAAAGGAAGGGGCTGAATACCAGCTCTTCGCCGGTGCTGGGGTACAGTTCCACCTCGGTGTTGGGGACGATATCGCTGATGTTGCACAGCAGCAGGATGGGCTGACCGTCCTCACTGTAATAGAGCTGTTTACCGCGCTGGAGCGGTTTTTCGGCATCGTCTGTCAGGCTCGTCTCGTAGACGAACAGGGTGGCCTGCGCCTCCTGCGGGAAGATGCAGTACAGGTCGCACCCGCCATCCGGTGCCACGACCCAGTGATCCTGCGGGATGTCGTAGACGAAGCCCCACAGCTCCCGCAGGTCGGTCTGGCTGTCCAGCACCTGCTGCACATCGGTGGTGATCTCGTAGGAGCCGCCCAGATACAGCACGCAGGCGCGGTATTTGTCCTCCCCTGCCAGAAGGCGCATGTAGGTCACGTCCTCCGGCTCGGTGTACTCCTGTTTGGCGGAGGACGATGCGATCATGTTGTCTCCGTCCAGCATTTTTTCGGGCTTGGAGCTGGACGCGCTGCTGCCTTTGCCGCAGCCCGCCAGACCGATAGTCAGCGCCAGCAGGGTTGCCAGAAGCTTCAGGTTTTTCATAAGTTCTCCTTTCTCATGCCCTGCCGGGGCGCACCTCAGGGGGCAGCGCCGGGCGTTGGGTGTTGGGAAAAATCGTCTACGCCCTCCACCGGCTCCGGGCTGCTGGTCCCGGCAGAAAGCCGGGGCGACCAGTCCAGCGCGCGGCCGGTGGTGCAGTAGACCACCGCCGTGATGTCGGGGACGTCCGGGGTGCCGTTGCACAGCAGCAGCACAGGCTGGCCGTCCCGCCCGCAGTAGAGCTCCCGGCCCGTCTGGTGCGGGTACTGGGGGTCCTGCTTTTCGTAGACAAAAAGCGTATCCTCCTTGCGCACGGCAAAGATGCAGTACAGCTCGCGCCCGCCGCCCGGCGCTGTGACCCAGCGGTCTGCCGGGATGTCCGTAACAAACTGCCACGGCTGTTCCTGCAGGCTGTCCAGCGCAGCGTCCACATCGGCGGTGCGCTCCGGGACACTGCCCAGATAGAGCACCACGGCAAGGCTGCCGTTCTGCTCTGCCTGCTGCCGCAGCTGCGCCACGGTCACAGCGTCCTGCCGGGGGACGCTGTCCGGGGCGGACGCGCCGGAGCGGATGGGGTCGCCGTCCACCGGTCCGCAGCCCGCAAGCCCCAGTGTCAACGCCAGCGCGGCGGCAAACAGCTTCATGGTCACGCCCTTCATCTTACGCCCACGGGTCGGCCGATGTCGGGATGCGGATACCGGTCATCAGGTACTGCTCCCACAGAAACCACTGCCCGTTGCCCTTGCGGCGCAGCTTGATGGGGCGGGGGTCATCGGCACCGCCGCAGGGGATGAACAGTTTGCAGTAGCCCTCCTCGGTGTTGGAGGTGTGGTCACTGCCCACCAGAAGCGTGAAGGGCTGGCGGGGGGTATAGCCATTTTCCGGCGATGCACCCACAAAGTAGGAGAAGGGGATGTAGCTCTTGCCGTCCCGGAAGCGGTCATTCAAAAAGGAGATATCCTGCCCGTTCAGCGGACGGGGGCCGCGCAGCCAGTTGAGCATTTCCTTTCCGATGTTCTTGTCGGCACCGTAGGCGCACAGCGCACAGACGGTGAGGGCCGCAGTCTTGAAGGGGGTGTCCAGACTGGCCTCCGGCAGCGCCTGCATCTGGGCAAGGCTTTCCGGCAGAGCCTGAAAGGTAAAGGTGACGGTCTGGTTGCCGCCGGTGGCAGCCGTGGCCTGCTTCATCTTATCAAAAAGTCCCATGAAAATACTCCTTTCTGTTTCAGCCGTAAAGGGTTCAGCCCCGGTTCGGGTCATGGCGGGGCACGTTCCGCCTGCGGACGATCTTCTGGTTCAGATCCAGACTGAGGTTTGCAAAATAGCCGTTTTCAAAATACCATGCAATGTCCTTTGTGTCCATACCAACGCTGTTGCACAGCCACCGCAGGGGTACTTCTGCCCCGGAGTAGTTCTCCACCCTGCGGGCGATGGTCCTTGCATGGTAGCGGCGGGCCTCCCCGCGGGCAAACAGCGCCAGGGGCACAGCGCCCACCACGATCCAGAACACATAGCCTCCGATGTGGGAATAGTCCTTATCCTGCAAACTCAGGCAAAGGGTATACAGCCCGCCGACAGAGCAGAACACGCAGAAGGCAAGCCCTGCGTTCCGCAGCCATTTGAGGAAACGGGGGATCTCGCCGCGGGCTTTTTCCGAAAGATAAGGGTTCATAAACATGCTCCTTTCAGAACGAACCTCCTCCGCCGCCGTGGGTGGTGCCGCTGGAAGAGGTGTGGGTGGAGCTGCCGCCGGAGCTGTCGGAGTCCTTTTCCTCCACATGCTCCGTGCGCTGCACATCCCGGTACAGGAACAGCTCCCGGCTGTTGGTCAGATTCATGCTGCCCTCCCGCACATAGCTGGCGGCGTTCTCCTGGAACGCCACGCTGCGCAGCTGGCTTTTCATTACGCTGACGACGACCCATGCCAGCACAAGGCCGATGCCCAGCGCAAGGAACAGGTACATGAGAGACAGCGGCTCCCGGGGCAGGTTATTCACGTCATAGGGGTGGCCCGCCCGGGCAGCGTCGATGTAGGTATCCGACCACTGGACAAAGGTGCGGAATGCACCGGCGTAATCTCCATCGGCCATGAAGGGGGTCATCTGCTGGCCAAGGTACTGGATGCCGGCATCCGTAAAGGCGGTGATACCGTAGCCGCAGGTGGAGATGTGCCACTTGCGGTCGCCCACGCTCACCAGCAGAAGCACGCCGTCCATATCGGGGCCGTAGCCGTACTGGCAGTAGTCATACAGATCATCGGCAAACTGCTCCATGCTGTCGGCACCAACGCTTTCCATCGACTCGATGGTGGCAATGGTCACATCGAAGCTCTGGCGCAGGCTCAGCTCTTCCAGTGCGTCCTCCAGCTCGTTGTCCTCGTCCTCGGTCAGCACCTCAGCGTCGTCGAACATGCGGTAGTACAGGTCGGCAAAGCCGCCCTCTACCGCAAAGGCCGGAACAGCCAGCGCCGCCGCAAGGACCAGTGCTGCCAGCGCCGCAAAGAGGGAGTGCAGTCGGTTGGAAGTCTTTTTCATCGTTCGTCCCTCCTTTACAGGATTCGTGCCAGCCACAGCAGCCACATCACGCCGTAGGATGCGGCGGAAAGGGCAGCCGTAAGGCCCAGCATCCACTTGCGGGCAGCGCCCTTGTCCACGGGCAAGTCACCCACGAATCTGCCGGTCTGACCGTTCATGGCAAACAGGTAGTTTTCGCCCCGCCAGCTGGTGCTCAGCAGCCAGACCGGGAACAGGGCGTACTTTGCCTTGCCGCCGTGCAGCTGGATGCTGCTGCTTTCCACCTTGACCGAATCGTAGCCGGTAACGGTCTGCTGGAACGTCTCCTCGGTGGAGCGGCGGATGCGCTTGTTGGCCCGCTCGATGCTGTCCTCGGCGCTCACATCGTATTTGTCTGCCACATAGCCGGCCAGATAGGCCGTCTGGAAGGGGATGGCATCCTGCATGGCAAAGGGCTCGATGGACTCCATCAGGTCGTCCTCGATCTTGGAGGAGCCGTCCACCGGCACTGCGTCAAATCCCAGCGTACCGTCCCGCCGGACGGAGTAGTAGTTGGTCTCGGTATAGTCGTATTTGCTGTCCGACCAGCAGCGGGTCCGGGTGGCGGTGAACCGCAGCTGAGCGTCGGCGTCGCTGTCAAAGAGCCAGAAGGGTACATACACGCCCTTGATCTCGTCGATGTGGTTCTGGCTGCGGAACACCCAGGGCAGCAGGGTCTTGCCCTTGAGATGTTCCTGCAGCTTTGCCTTGGCGGCCTTTTTGTCCAGCTTGAAGGGGATGATGAGGTCTGGCCGCAGCGTCCCGGCAAACTGTCCGGTGAGGACGATGGGGTTGCCGCAGAAGGGGCAGGCGGACGCGGCCATGGTGTCATCGCCCACGATCTCGCCGCCGCAACTCTTGCAGCTGTAAGTATGCAGACCGGCGGTCTCCCCTTCTGCCCAGCTGCCGCCGGGGGTGGCCCACTCCATCTCGCTGGGCTTTTCGTCCTTCAGCTCCTCGTCATAGCCCTTGAGGGTATCCACGTCGAACTCGGTGTCGCAGTAGGGGCATTTCATTTTCTGGGTGGCGCTGTCAAACTGGATGGCGCCATCGCAGCAGGGGCACTTGTATTCCAGCATTCCTGCCATAGCGTTTCCTCCTGTTGTTTCAAAGGGAGCCGGGGGCTCTTCCCCGGCCCCGCTGTTTTTGCGTTGGTCTTCCCGCCGAAGCGGTCGGCTCAGAAGTCCGTGGTGATGCGGAACACCACCGGCTCGTCCGGCTCGGTGGCTTTGCCGTAGTGGCCCACTGCAAGGAAAGCGTTTTCCTCCAGCGGCAAAAAGACGTCAAAGGTGCAGAACTCTCCGCACAGCTGGCACAGGGTCTCGCGCTCGCCCACGGGAAGGGACTTTTCCAAAAAAGTGCCGTCCGGCGCGTACAGCTCCCACATATAGCCCGTGTCCAGCAGATAGCCGTTGGGGCGCTTCATCATCACGGCGTCAAAGCTGCCCACCGGCTGCGAGCTGCGGGCCAGCTCATTGCCGTCCAGATCAAAGGCAGCAAAGTAATCATCGCCGCTGGATTCCAGCTCGCCCACCGTCAGCAGCTCGTCCCCGCTGAGGTTCAGGGAGGGCATGCTGCAGAAGGGGCCGATCTCGTTATCCCCTTCCAGTATCAGCTCGGTGTACTCGCCGTCCTGCACCAGCACCGGCGCGGAGTTGGTCCAGTAGATCACGGTCAGATCCCGGTCCTTGGAGGAATAGCAGCTGTCCCAGTAGTCCAGTGCGTCGCCGGGCTCCTCCGGGTCGCTGCCGTTCAGATCGTAGCAGTAGACATCAAAGGTGTCCATGGCGTACAGGATGCCATTGCGGTCGATGCTGAGGGCGTTGCTGCCGCCAATGTTGTACTCTGCCACCGGGGTCAGCCGATCGTCCTTGATGGCATACTCGAAGATCTTGGCAGACTGCTCTTCATCGTCTTCGTTGTAGAAGCTGAAGAAGTAATTGCCCCGGTAGCTGTCCGCGTGGATGCAGTGATGCGCTCCGTCCAGTTCCCGGCGGACGTCAAAGGGGATGTACTGCGCCTTGAAGGTGTATTCGCCGATGGTCAGCTCCCCGGTCTGGAACTGGGTCACAGGGGCCCCTGCAGGGGCGGCTTTGTCCTCTGCTGATTCCGGCTGTGCCGAAGCGGACGGGGCACTGCTGCTGGAAGTCGGTGCACTGGAAACGCTGGATGCGCTGGCGGCACCGGAGCCGCCGCAGGCGGTCAGCCCGAGGGCGGCGGTGGCAAGGCCCATGGCCTTGAGGAAATCTCTGCGCTGGATCTTTCTCATATCCGTTCCTCCTTTTGGGGTCACTGCACTTTTGCAAAGGCTTCGTCAGCACGGCGGCTGTACACTGCCATGCCGCCGGTCTGGGCGTCGTTTGCCAGATTGATGTTCTCCACAAAGCGGGCCTTTTCCTGCTCAGAGAGCTGCCCGCCCTTCATGGCGGCAGATGCCACGGCACCCATGGCACCGATCATGCCCATCTGGCCCTTCAGCTCCCGCTCCTCGGCCTTGGACATCCGGCGGCCGAACATGCTGGTCTCCTTGTCGTGGACCCCGAAGATGTGGTCCAGATGCTGCCGTGCGATGTGGGCATAGCCGATCTCCCGCCGGTCCCGCTTGCTGAAGCAGATCACCAGCTCCTGCTTGATGTAGGGGTGGGGACGCATGCCCCGCTGGGTCTGGGCCTCGGTGATGCTGCGGGGCTGCACCAGCTTCAGCTTCAGGCCGCCGCCGTTGAGGGTGGGTTTCTGACCCGGCTCCTTGGCGGGGGTCTCGTCCAGATACTCCTCGTAGCTGGCGATCTGGTCGTAGCGGATCAGCTCCGGCATCTTGCCCCGGCCGCCGGTGCGGTCGTCGATGTACAGCATTCCAAGCTCATCGCAGAACACCAGCCCCATTTGCGTCGGGGTGGAGGGGTATGCGTTGACCCGGAACTCGGTCTTGTCGAACACCTCGTCGAATACCCGCTTCATCCGGGCCATATACTCCATGTGCTCCTTGGCCTCGTCCAACGTCAGCTCACTGAGCCGGATATACTTGGAGCACTGGTCGCCGCAGTCATCGCAGAGGAACTGTCCGTCCCGGAGCTTGGAGCGGTGCAGGGTGCCGCACTCCTTGCCGCAGACCGCACAGTTCTGTTTTGCGAATAAATTGGAGAAGAATCCCATCATGGTATGCTCCTTTCCATGTTTGCTGTTTATCAGGTCTGGTCGCTGTCGTCAAAGGGGTCGCCGCACTCCGGGCAGAACTTGGGCGGGTGGGC